>Ga0335072_10001769_pt1 | contig 34369 bp, 31 predicted proteins | sample Lox_Sample_21_FD_206725 | JGI IMG/M metagenome (GOLD analysis project Ga0335072, IMG submission 206725) | Soil microbial communities from Loxahatchee National Wildlife Refuge, Florida, United States - Lox_Sample_2.1 | ecosystem: Environmental > Terrestrial > Soil > Wetlands | place: USA... | reverse complement strand
AAGACTTGATCTGGACGCAGCTCGTCACCGTATCGATCCAACTGAGCTGTCTCTGCAGTGCCTCTATTGATCATTAGAGGTTTCTCGGAGTCGGGAACTCTCCGCCCAGCTTTCTCGAGCTTGTCTTGCACGGCCATAATGCTTGTCATGAGCTGGTTTGCGGCAGCATTGGACGGAGCCAGCCCGACAACATAGACACCGCATTGTAGCAGAAATGCTGCGAACGCCGCGGCCACCCAGGTCTTTCCGGTTCCGGGAGGACCCCAAATCAACATGAACAGATCAAGTGGATTGCGGCATGCCTCCATGGCCCCAATTTGACCTTTGTTAAGGCTGGCAATCCTGCAGACATCTTCGAATATGTTGTTTACCTCAGCTTCGGGAAGGCCACAATTTGCTGTAGGGTTGGAGTGCTTGCCCTTAGTTGCAGACTGGTTCAGGAAAAAGTTGTGATATCGCTGCCCATTATTGTGAAACTTCCGCATTGCCATAGTGTCATACGAAAGTTGCTTCGACTCAAACTTAGCGACAACTCGAACGTGGTTGATGATTTGAGCTGTCTCAAGGCTGGTGGAGGCGATGGATGCGAACTTCTGGGCAGAGTCACCAAGAACCAACAAGATGATAATGCCTCGACGATCAGTGGCCTGAAAGTAGCCATCTTGGAAGATCGCTGTAGTTTTCTGTGTTTTGTCTTGATATGGGTTCTGTGGAGGCCATGATACCTGGAAAACGACGTTCTCATCGAAGATAAGTTCATCAGTCTTGAGGATGGCGGCGAGCATAAGATGGATGACGGTTGTTTCTGGTGATAGGATTACGAATTGAGCCTTGTGCTCAACCCTACCAAGTGCTTCGAACAAAGAGCGCTGATACTCCCATTCAATGATTGCGCTGGTGCTAAGTCTCACCTCCATCTCCAGAGGATCCCGAAAGGCAAGAACTCGGGGAATCTTGGCCAGTGCGTACAACTTGTTGTCGTAAAGAACGGTATTCAGTACATCTTCACGGCGGCGATGCGAACCAAAGACGGTAGCGGCTGTCCGATATCTACTGTAGATATACGGGAGCCAGTTGTGAGGTCGATGGTTCTTGAAGTCCTCTAGTGTTGCAAGAAGCCTCTGGAGAGACTTGCTGTCGTGGTAGTGAAGGACCAAGTCGACTTTTCCCGACTTTTGCATGGACTGCATGAGACTGAGTGTCGTCTTAGTCTCATCTGAGCACTCAGGATCGACTACATCACACCTCTCCGTAGTGGCACCAGTCCGAGACATGAAAGTAAAGCGAACTGTACCACCGTTTGGGAATTTCTTGCTTGGTTCAGGGTGACCGATGGTGATGTTCGAGGCGTGAGGGAAGCCCTGTGGAGAGTCGAGATTGAACTTAGCAGTGGCGCGGCTCCCCGTTTTCTTAGCCGTCAAACCAGAAATCACTTCCAAGACGTCCACCTTGGCCTCGAGAAGGAGATGTGGATAGAGTTCTCCGCCCATGCGCTTGAGCTTCAAAGAGATGCCTTCCTGCCCACGAATTTCTTTCTGAGGATATTTCTTGACGTCGCCGTTCTTGTCTGGATGCATGATCTGGGCGCGCACCCAAGTGATTTTTCCGCTGGTGTTATTACCAACCTTCACCAAGGTGTCTGGAGTTGGCAGAGTTGGATCAGCATGGCCTTGAATGCGCACGTACGGTTGAGTTTTGAGACCACTGAAATGTCCCAAGACTCCTTCTTTCGCATTTTCGGCATTGTCAGAGTGGATCCAGATAAGCTTGGCTTCATCTGCTTGAGGATGCGGGGTGATAGAGTATTGGAAATTGGAATCGTCCTTGTTTTGAACAGCTGAAAGATCGGTTAATTGTGCTGGGTGAAGGTGAGGTTGGGATAACTTACCGAGCGCAAGCTGAAGGGGTTGCTCAATCTTGTCTCCGTAGAGCTTCAGAATGAGTGCGAGTTGGTCTTGGGTGAAGTTGTCTTTGGTAACGGCTTTGACCTCTTCAGGAGAGTTGACGATGGTACAGGCAAGATACTCGTCGCCATCAACAATGGCTTGAAGATCTTTGAGGGAAGGACGTGGTCGGAGGTGCTGCTCTTTGGCAGAGATCACGATAGCGTTGAGTCCACACAACTTCCCTTCACCATCGGTGAGAACAACCTTGTGACCGTTCGGAAATGCCTTATGGTAACGTGAAGCAAGAGATTTCGGGCCAGGCAGTAAATTAGAACTAGAGTCTGCCATGATAGAAATGAGGTTCTATGAAGTGAATTAGCTAACGTGGGCTTCTGCAAGGTCAAATAGCTGTGGTGGTGAAATACGTGGAGTCGATCTTCAGTCGACTCGACTTCAGATGTCGTTGGAATCGAGTAAACGCAACAAATGCAAGATTTGGGAGCAATGTGACGCATTCAGAATGATTCCGGGACGCCAGCTTACCTTGGGTGAGAGCCCGAAAAGCCACCTGAAGATTTATTGGTTGTTGGAAGGCTTGAAGCAGGCGAGCTACCGAAAGGGGATATTAAGGGTACAGGATGAGTCCAAGTGGCGAGGAGCGCTGAAGGCTCAGAAGATGACGATGGGTTCGAAGGAGATTGAAGAGGAGGTTGAAGAGGAGGTAGTAGAAAGGTGTAGAGTTAGATTCGGGAAGTTGAGAAGCGCTCGAAGAGTCACTGTGTTTTGGTGTTTTGGTGGAACGAAATATTTATCAGAGATTGGCGCTAGCGAAGGGGTGAAATTCACTGATGGCTTCCTTCACTATTCCCAACGTCATTTTGGAGTTCTATTCTTGCGTTGTTTCGTGTGCTGTGGCTCCCCCGTGTTCCCCCTCTACCCCTCCGCGGCAACGTGTGAATGATTCTGCCAGTCTCTCCTGCACAATACTGGCTATCGGCATCATGCCCGTTTGATAAAGGCCATTGGTAAAGTGATGTCTTTGGAACTAGATCGCCTCTGCGATACTCGTGGATGGTCCTGAGAATGGCGGCATTCTACATTGACTTACACTTTAGCTGAATTGTTCAGGATCTCTTCCGCAATCCCACAGTATTTGGTGCTTGATTGTGCCAGTCCCAGCTCTGACAAACATGACTTTCTCTAAGTCCGTTAGCTAGAACCAAACTCTCAGAAGCAAGACATCAGCGCCGACATACCGTGAAAAATTCCCATTGGCAGATTTTTAGATAGCACAAGCCCACAAAATTAGGTTCGCGCAGAGGTTGCACTGAATAGAGAAACTGACGAGGCTGCAGTGGGACAGTGCCTGTGTAACCCAAGCTTCACAAAGTAGAGAAGTTTGAATATGGCGCAGGCAGAGGTGCAGACGTCGCATTCAGAGGAGAGTCGGCTGTACCTGTGACCTCCCACGAATCGTCGAACGTGGCCGAGGACGAAGGTGCGCTTGCATCCAGATTAGCAGTAGTGGTTGTGGAAGCAATAACGATGGGCGTCGTATTGGCAAACAAATCAAACACGGAATGACTGACTACGGAGGACGCCGTAGATTCAATCTCCGATGAAACAGTCGTTGATTGGGCAGGTATAGCAACGATCGAATTGCTATAAGGCACAGCGGTAACAAATGCCAAAAGAGAGAAACCAGAGATAATAGAGTAAGAAGGGAGGGTGGTATACATATTGGAACGAATGAGAAGAAATTTTCGAATATGGATTGTGGAATGGGGGTATTGAATGTGCAGAGACTTTCTGGCTGCTGGCCAAATTGAAGGGTTCTCAGTGCTTTATACTCAATTAATTGAATTTGAGGAATGACTGAACGCGTGTCGTGAATGGAGAGGCTTCAGATTGTTTGAGTGTTCCGCCGCGGTGTCTCGCATATCATGATTGAAACCATGGAAGTACAGAAGCTGATACTCGAATTGATACAAGGTGTCTGCGGTTGGCAGCTCAGCATAGGGTTTCGGCGGCACTTGGGAAGCATTTGGCCCAAGTCGTCAAGGGGACAGAGAGGAAGATAGGTAGTGGACTCAGTTTTGCCAGGACCAGATCGTTTGATCACTCTCCAAGAGTACGGCGCTTGAGTTAGACGCCGGCCGCGATAAGCCACTTTCTGGAACATCCGGTTGAACAATGACGACCCAAAAGAAATTTGAAGTGTCGTGGGACCGAAATGTGGCCTGCACGGCGGCGCCCATGTGCAGAGGAGAGGAGTTGAGGCAGCCAGCTATCCTGGGGTATCGCCGTTCCGGCGCGTGCTCCAACGCGACCCGTTGGTCAACAGGATTCGGCCTGCTGGCTAGGCAGTCGGCCTGTTGGTTATAGGGCCAGCCTGTTGCTCAGCATACGTAACAATACGCTGTCTGGTAAATGGCCAGGCCAAAATGACCAACAGGCCGATCAGTTAAGCAACAGGTCGACCCATTGGTGAAGAGGGAGGCGACAGTGAGGGTTGCTTTTGAGGTTGTCGGTGAGTCCGCCAATGCCCTTGATGTTGCCGATAGGGTTGCCCATGCGGCGAGATCGACAGAAGTCTCTCTACGCCCATAGTTACGGCTCAGAATTACTAGAGCCTGCAGTTGATCTTCTAGGCCGGGTTTGGGGCGGCTTCCGGGCGGCTTCCAGGCGAGCCAAGGTTTATTGCGGCCTGTTGCTTAACCAATTGCCACTCGGCTGCCCTTGTAAAAACGGCACTAGCTACGGGTCGTGTGGGCCGGCCCCAATACACAGGGGGGTAGGCCCGGAACATGCTCATTTTCTGACCTTCTTTGCAAGCGGTCAGGTTGCCAGTGGCTTTCCGTGTGCTCTCTACACTACCTTCCATTGATGTTGGGATGTTTCGATCACACACTGTGTGACCTACATACTAAAGACTTTCCTTCCTTCAAAAACACCAGACCAGTCATCCATCTTACCCTTATATTTACCAGCTAGACATGCAGGTGCCTCGTCTTACACCTCGAGGTCGATGTCGGAGCCGGGTCTTTGTGATCTATGTGATATTTTTTTTCCTGTCCGCTTCTGCGTTATACTCGTTCACAGAAATCTGCCTGCTGCCAAGGTTGGGTAATAATCGATTCACGCTGCAAGATGAACCAGGCATAGGATTCGACTTGACAGCTTCATACGGGTTTGCATTTCCACCTCGGGCATGCTTTAGAATGCTGACATGTGTTTGACAGGACCGCAGTGATTCGCTATCAAAATGGGACGGACGACGCTCACATCTTTCTGGAGGCTCATCAGGAGTACGGGGAATTGATGCACCGCCTGTCTCTCGACTCTTCAAGGCATCTAGCGTATGTTCGCGACCTGAGGCCGTTAATATCTTGTCGAAGCTAACGGTGGCATCCAAGTCCGCCGTACGGTGACGGTGGTGAATGGTACGACGATCAACCGCGACAATGGCGGCGGAGAGCTCGCAAATTGCTCGGATTCCCAGCTTCTCATGATGTCGGCATCTTGAGTAGACTCCTCGGACCTCTTCGTGAGATGGTTGAAGAAAAATTAGGGCATAAAGTTGGTTCTGCTGTCGTGACATCACCAAACCTCGTGGCCTTGTATTATGAGGATATTAACGACGCCATGGAGTATGTTGGACTCAAACGACTTCATCTCAAAGCCTCCGGACCCGACTCACAACAGCCGCACGAGGCATTTGCCGCCGATGCTGGATATGGTATAGGTTTATGCTCCCACTATAAAGACTACGACAAATGTGATGATGAAGAGCACCAGATGCCGTCGCGACAGGTTCTGACAATTCTCTACACGAAGAGCGCCCTGATAATGTACAACGCACCAAGAAAGAAGGCTTTGGGATTTTATGATCCGCCGGTTCGGGGAGGTACATACTTCTTTCTGGGCTACGACAATATTCACAACAACCCGAAGGAAGAGTACTACTGGGAGAATGTGAAGGATGCGGTCATGGAGGTGCTCTTGCGATATGGCGGAGAAAGATATCCCGTCTCCCAAGTGTTCATGCTTGGCCAAAGCGCACTTAATCCGACGTTCCTGGACATCGTGAACTCTTCCATCTCCGCGATATATGAAGAAAAACCCGAATTCTTCCTGTCGGATCCTACATTTGCGGCAGCGAAGGGCGCTGCCGAGTTCGCTATACGAGCGCCGTGGTCGCTACCTACCCACTGGGCGAAAAGCACCCGGCTGGAACAAGCTGGTGACGCAGATTTATAGCTGTAGCAGAGTTCTCTTTCTCTATTTTCCTATTGTACCGGAAAATCGTGGGCGATAACATCGTATAGCGAAAGGGCTCTTCGAACTCTAAACTTGTGAATGTTCAAATGGGTATAAATACAGTTATACATACTACAGATCAACAGTACATCTTCTCCTACCGCAAAACAAGTCCCGCCGGTTACATTAGTTACATTGTCATACAAAACACTCCACATGCCATGGCGAGTTACTCAATCCATCAACTCATAGACATCATAAATCATGTCAAATTGTCAGCCACACACGCCCTTCCACTCACCTTGAAAAGGCAGCCGTCACTTTCCCTCCCAGACGAGCATTGCTCTCCTTCCGTTCACTCACAGCGACATTGGCACTGGCATCCTCTGCCTTGGCCGCCTCGTGCTTGGCCTGCCGAATCTCGTGGTTGACCTCATACTCTCTTCTTTGCTTATTGGCCCACTTGGCTACCGAGTACTTGGCAAGCAGGTCGTGCGCGAACGACGAGGGGCTGCGAGTTGTCAGTGATACCGACGAATGGTGTCGCGGAGAGGTGGGGGTCGCGTGGAGTCTTGGAGCCAGTGATCTCAACAGGCCGCACAACCCAGGCTCAGTAGTATAGGCCTGGCCTGGTTATACTAGGGCCAGTCTCGTTAGCCTTCGCCCACGAAGAAAGATAAGGGCTATGAACAGTCAAGGGGATGCAGCGGCGCGGGAAGCATCCGAAGCATCCGAGAGCACGGGGCCGAGCTGATTGAGCTCCGTACTCGTTTCCGGCAACTCCTTCTCTGTCGCCGACCTGGAATTGGCTGCCTTGAGGAAGACTCTGGCGCTGTTGAACCCAATCAGCACCAGGTTCGACCTTTTCTTCGAATTGCCAAAGCTGGATAGCAAGGAAATCGCTCAGAGAACTAGACCGCAGGAGCATCGGTGAGTAGGTCGCATTTTAGGCGTTTCAATGGTGGTGCCACGTCAGATTCATCGTGCACACTGCATGACGGAAACAACAGATCCAACGTCGCGGGATTTTCAGCCCCATAGCGCTCGTTTGAGACTTTGAGCTAGACCAGGACACCCCACTCGATAAGAGGATCCAGCCTGCTGTAAATGAGTTGAAGCTCCAAAGTCACTCTCCGGCCAGGGCCGCTGGGCATGCGCGCTCCTGCGAAAGAGCGCTCTCGCCTTCGGTCCCTTTTGGCACGGAAACTCATCCAGCTGGCTTTGTTGGGCTTCTTGGCCTGTCAGTTTCACTTGTGAGCCTGACGAAGGACTACTGTGTGGAGTGGCTGCTGGGGCGACCTTCTTGATTTCCTAAGGCAGTGTGATCGGCGGTTTGGAAGCCATGTTCGCGAGCCGACTGTAAACCTGAAGGGTAAGAACTGCATTTTATGCCTTCTCGTTGGAATTGTATCAATGAAGCGTTGATGTCAACAAGACAAGTGACAGAGCGAGGTCTTTCACACAGATACCAAACTTGCATTATGACGGTATAAGGTTCGCCTTTCTCTTCACAGATCTTTTCATGAGGTACATCACTACTTACACCTGTATCGTCAAGACTCGCTTTGATTGCTAGCGCGATCCCTTGTGGCTGCAATGTTGCTTCCACTCATGCATCCATTCTTGGACCCACTGTACTTCCATCCTCTGCGTATGAGCCACTGGCGCTGGTGGAAGCGTTGCAGTAGTTTCGTTCGGGAACAGTCCATTCTCGTCCTAGGGCCCCTGTCAGAAGAGCGCGCGAGCAGATCTCGGGAACAAAATTGCTTACCCAGTGATGTATAGCTTCAGATATCACTACAAACGGCATATCCACAGTGGACTTCCGGTTCGGATTCGGTGCTTGTGGCGAAGCTGGCGTCGCTGGTCTCCAAGGATCAACCTCTCCGTTAACGATGGCAAGCCTGTCATATGCAATGTTGAAGCCTCCGTACTTGTTCACAGCTTCTGTATCAGGCGGCGTGGTGATGTTAAAAGCGTCGCGGCAAATGATGCTTTCATATTCAAGTGTCAGAGTCCGTGATATCAATGGGAGCTGATTGGCTGGCACTCCGGATCCTGTCTGCAAAAAGCCCCACTGCGTGCAGTATTGATATGGCCAAGAGCGCCATGTCTGCGAAATGTCGTCTTGCGCGTAGGAGGTGGCGTTATGCTGGCCAAAGCATTGATCTTGAGTCGAGCCTCCGGCGGCACAGGGTGCAATGACTGTATTGTTCAACCAGCCTATGAAGTTGAGCATCGACTTGGTCAGGTTCGCGGACTCGTTTGCCCAGCCGCCCGTAGCGATAAGTGACTGAGCTATAGGCGTCAGTGTCACCGTGCTGGGATAGAGCACATCGGGTGCGGTGATGTTGTCGCAGTATTCGTAGAAGGTAGGGTCGCTAACAGCAGGATCCCAATTGAGACTCTGCCAGGCGCTGATACCATTGATAAGCACGTTCGCGAAGTCGTCGTCGTACGTCACGTTTTGCAAGCCGAATGCGGTCTTCAGCTTCCTCGTCAATTTTGTGTTGTTTTTGCCGATGAGAATGTTGTCCACCACGTTGATGATTTTCTGAGTCGCCGAAATGCAAGCCGGAGGGCCATGCTGGCGGATTGGCTCGTAGTATTCCCAGTAATCGTAGATTGCCTCTGTCACTCCGGATGAAGAAATCGCACCCCAGTATACGTCCGGGTAAAGCTTGCGCAAAAAGGCCACAAACGCTCCTGCGTAAGATCCACCATAAGCAAAGTATGCTACGTTCGGTGCAGTCAAGGTCTTGTCCTCAAGGCCTGGGAAAACCACGTGTTGCGCAAAATACGCCTGGTCCGCCAATGCCTGGTCTGTTGTCAGGAAGCGCAAGTTCGGAGTCGAAAGATCTGCCGTTGGCCAGCTTTTGCCATAGTATCGATGCTCCAAGATAACGCCAATCCCATGTGTAGCCTGCGTCAATTGAGCTATGATACCCTTCTGCAGATACGGGAGTCGAGAAACACCGTCTGTCTCTCCGCTCTGAAGTACGATTACAGGGCCACCTTCCTTATAGTTGCTGGCGTCGAACCAGTAGCGGTTGTTAAACATGCCATGCGAATGGGGTGCATATTGAGAGTCGTTGTGGAAATGGTCGATTGGCAAAGATATGTTATGAGCCGGGTAGAGTGTTTCTGGGTCAAGATCTCGTCGCCTTATATTGGCTCTGGGTCCGAGACTTGTCTTCTACTTTAGTTGCTGGCCTTGTACGCGTCAATAACTGGTCATTACATACCTGGCGGCGGAAAGGGACAATAACAGCGAGAGAGCTAGAAGCTTGAAAGCCATGGTATCTAGGCAATCGCTCGAAGCAGCTGCAATTTGCTCGAGGCAGCAAGGCGTCTACTTGACATAGCACACACTTAAGTGAACTCGTCTTTGCCACAGTGCCATGACGTTGCGTGGGCAAGGACCAAAAGAAGCATAACTAGAACGAGAGTAGAAGGGTGTGATTTTGGATGAACCTCCGGTATTGACTGGTCTACGGGAGCTCCGCGAGACTTGTCGAAGCTAGAACGCAAGGTACGATGATCTTCAGGCATGCGATAGACACTTTACCAAGTAACCTCGTCAAGAGGCATCAAGCTAGATTCAGGGCCTTTCCAGAAGGGTATGCCTAAACTAGCTCCCCTCGGTTAGGAATGGCAATGACGGGAAGCCGTTAAGAAACTAGAGGGTAACAATTTCGCGTGCAACAAGCAATGGTAGTGATCAGTGCGAAGCAAAATCTGGGTCTGCTTCCCATGGACTTACGATATAACCAAGGCTCAGCAGGCGACTCGATATGGGGTACTGAGGAGTCTGGGTAGTGTAACGACTTGAACAGCTCAAAAGAAGCGTCGCAGAGGGATGACTTCAAGCAGTCTCCCTGAGAGATGCTTTCCGTGGACGAAACCGTTGCTAAGGTTGAATGATACACTCAGAAATCCATTGGGAAACACACCAAATGTCGGATTGTCGCTGCTGATTAGTATATGGGCTTCAGATTTCGAAACTTGAACCCTTCATGATTAACTTCAGGGTTAGTCACGTAAACTCCCCATGGCGGACAAGGGTTGGAACGTCTCACACCGGTTTCGATGCCACCATGTGCAAAAAGTCCCAGCCCCCGGAAAAAGAGGCTTGCGCTTAGATCAAGCCTGACTTTATCCGTACACGAGTAACGGGTTTGTTGTAGGGGAGCCTTCCTGATCTTTCCCTAACTACGGCGCGGGATAAGTGAAATGCCCCTTACGTAAAGCGAAAGCTCTATTCTCCCAATGGTAATCTGCTACCAACAACGATAAATTCGAAGTGCAAAAGATCATTAACAAAGTTCTCATTGCTCTGTCAATTACAGGGCGCCTAAGGACACCAGCCGTCGATCCTGGCCGCTAATATGCTTGGTGCTTATTCATAAGTTCCGTGAACCGGCACCAGAGAGCCTACCACGTCTCGTGAACATTTGATTATGAATTGACTAACAGGCGGGGGTAGGTGGCTCGTGCTCATGCTTATGACAGCGTACCTCATGATAGGTAGGCATAGATCGTGGCCCGATGTTAAGTCTACCAGTAGAATCTACACAGCCAACAAGCCCGATTGCAAGCGTGCATTAGGGAGCACACCGGCCTATCCGTTGACGAGGTAATGAGACTTCTAGCAAGGCTCCGGGGTGGGTTCTAGGGGCCACTCGGCTTCGTGGTTATCGTTGGGGACCGGGGTCGGTTCTCTGCAATGTCAAATTCTGGGATCCATTTCTTCTGGAATATTCGTATTTCCGTCAAACGAGTGTCTAAGATAGCTATTCTGGGACGACAATGTTACTGCGACTCTCTACGACTTCTAGGAATCGTTCTGATTGGCTAGTATCGAGTTGGACCTCCGTTGGTACGTTGAACAGTCCTCAAATATCGGGGGAAGGCCTCACAGAGGTGTATAAGCTTTTCCTGGGGGATAAGTGGCCCATTCCCACTTAATGGCCGCCCGGAGCTCTCTCTTATTAGTCGGCCGACACTCTCGACGCTTCATCAAGTTTGTATTTGATCAGCCTTTTCTAGCCGAAGCCGACCTCACCGACGCCGGTGAGTCACTAGGGACTTGAGATCAAGGATAGCCAGCTTGTGATCAGTACCGCATGATGTGAGTTTGATTGTTGATGGAAACGAGATAGGCATAGGGGTGGCAAAGTGTGTGGGTCGCGCCCTGCAATCGGGGGCTTGTTGGATAGCGTAAAAGCCATTACCTTCATACGTCATACTTAACGAGGCCCGTGCCATGACAAAGATGCTTATTACAAACGAAGCGGGGCCGGCAGTCGCAGAAACGCGCTGTTTAAGGAACTGACCTGTTCTTCTACTTTTCAAATCCCACTTCTAATCCACTGTATTTGCAATTTCTAAATTGATTGCTACAGATGGCTGAACAGCTCAGCGACATGCCGACTCCCGCAGAGTCATGCAACAACGGGGCCTGCCCAGAGCATTTCCACGCGGACAACGATATCTTCACGAAAACCGAGTCCCGACAACGACCGCGGCCGTCAGAAAGGCCAAGCACAAGGTCTGAAGGACATGTGTCGGATTTTACTGATGCCACGCTCGAGAGCGAGAAGAAGCCGGCAGTCGAGTTGTACTATGATCCGCATGATCACGGATATCGAAGGATCATAAGAAATTTCACCCCCTCGTATGTATGCCAGCTGTAAAGCCGAGTCATAAAAAGCGCGGGGAAAACGTTCATTCGCTGATTGAGGGACCCCTGTGGTATAGCTGGTTCATTATCACAATGAGCACTGGCGTCGTGTCCATCCTGCTCCATCAGCTCCCTTACAATGGCCACTGGCTCCAGATCATATCCGTCATTTTCTTCGTCCTCAACATCTGCATCTTCGTCCTCTTCTCCGTCATCTCCCTGTTACGCTATACGATGTATCCCGAACTTTTTCCTGCTGTCCTTCGCCATCCACACCAAAGCTTGTTCTTAGGAACAATTCCTGTGGGCCTTGCGACAATTATTAACATGATTGTGTTTGTATGCGTGCCGGTATGGGGACACGGCATGGCCATACTAGCCTGGGTGTTGTGGTGGATTGACAGTGTGATTGCCCTAACGATCTGTTTCTACATGACATGGGTGATGTTAGTTCTCCCGATTTCTTATATATGTCCACACAAACCCTCATTCCTGCTTCCCTTGCTTATGCAATTCTGTTATTGACTGAATTTATAGAATGTCAAACCGGAGAAGCGAGCTGGCGGAAATGACAGCGGTATACCTTATCCCTATCGTCTCCTTGGTGATCGTTTCAAGCTCGGGAGGACTCATCGCGACGGTCTTACCAGACCCACAGGACAGATTGCGGACTCTCATTATCAGCTTTGTCTTTTGGGGCATCGCCACACCTCTCTCATGGATAATCATAACCCTCTACTTCCTTCGTCTGACAATCCACAAGCCGCTATCTCGTGAAGTTATAGTCTCAGCTCTGCTTCCAATTGGACCACCAAGCCTTTCAGCATTCGCGTAAGTTTCTCCCAAGGACCAGTGAAGGCTGAGTTTTTTTTTCCCCCAAGCTGACTGCTTTTCAGCATAATCACATTCGGCAAAGTCGCCAAAAATCTACTTCCCGTCACTCACTCTTTACCCGAGGTTGCCCGCCCAGGCGACGTGATTTACGTAGTTAGCTTTTTCGTCGGCCTCATCTTGTGGGGCTTCGCCATCATCTGGTTTGTTGTCGCACTTGTGATGATCTGGTTATCGAGACCTTTCCCCTTCAATACGGGGTGGTGGGGCTTCATCTTTCCAATCGGTTAGTTGTCCCATACGACCATTCCTCTCGTTTCAGATGACAGGCTAAACAAAACTTGCGTAGGTATATTCACCCTGGCAACTATTTCGATCGGAGACGAGTTCCCGTCTAGATTCTTCAAGGTTCTTGCCACCGTAAGTTTTCTCGCTTCGCCAACCTCCCAAATACGTCTACGCAGGCTATAACTGATCGTAACTCATCGCCCCAGGTCTTAACCGTGGCTTGTGTCCTCTTCTGGATTGTCATTGCTGTTTTCACAGTACAGCATTCTATTAAGGGAAAGATATTCTTCTCGCCTTGTCTTGGTACAGACCTGAAGCTTAGGAGACTCATGGAACGAAAGGTCGCTGCTAAGGCTGCAGAAAAGGACACAGTATGACGAATGTGAGTATCGATGTCGCCAGCCAGTCTTTTGTGTTAGGCTAATCCCTGAACAGCCACAAAATGATAGATTCCATTAGACAACGCGATAGTATTCTGTTGGGTATAGTTCACTAGTATAATACTTGTCCTACGCACTGGTAGCGTCTGTACATATATCTGCCCTAATTTTGTGAACTGGTTGGATACGCGCACGAATGATCTTTGACAAGCCATTCCACCTAACATGGACTGTCCAAACGTCGTCCGACTACTGGATTCCAATTGAAGTGGTGAAACGTCCAATCACGCCCACATCGACGCACCTCCAAGAGCAAGAAAACGCCGCTATCGATTCTCTTGCCGGAGGCAAATGTTAACATCATTGCTCAGGCAGGTTGGCTCGCGAAGCAATGATAGGGAACTCATACTCACGGCGACGACGTCCAGCCTCAGCAAAGGAGACGCGCAATTTGAAGCAACATCCAGTCAATGGTCTCACAGAGGGAGAGAGAGAGAGAGAGAGAGAGAGAGAGAGAGAGAGAGAGAGAAAGAGAGACCGCCGACTGGGGGATAGTCGCCACCCATGACTCTCTAGCGGACGCCTCACAAGCCTGATGCAACAATGGATTGGATGCCGAAATTGTTCGATAGGGTAATGCTGGAGTCTTTTTGACCTCTAACCTTCCACTGAGGCAGACATATGGGAGGATTTATACTCCATTTCTGGCCACAGCGGAGCGGTTGCCGCATTATTAGAGCCCAGCCTCGTTTTGATTTGCGCCGTCAAACAAATTGGATCCTATCCTTGCCTTAGCATACCCGTTATTTCATCTCCATGCACTCTTATCATGAACCTCATGAGATCCTTTGCCATTTCGTATTGGTGCCGTCCTCATTCTCCTCATCCATTTTCTGGTCATCTTCCCTTGATCTTACAGTGCCCGCACCGGGCCCCAATTGGTCTTCTTCGTCTTCTTCGCCTCCCCTCCAATTCCCATCCTCGTCAAAGTACTCAGCCATGTTTTCAGCTGTGATCCAACCGCCGCTGCCGGGCATTGGAGGCGGCAGTCCCCCACTTGCATTACCTGGAGCTATCATACCTGCCTGAAAGAGCGCACTGTCCTGTAGGTCCGCTTCGTCTTGTTCGACTGGGTCTGGGTGAAGGTTGGAGCAGTTCGAGAGGGCTGTGAATAGAGCACCGGCTGGTGTCTGTGATTCTTCTTCATTTGGAGGTTCAGTGCCTAGTTCGCGTTGTTCGGCTCCTGGAGGAATTATGGTAAGCGAGATCGACTCAGGCTCCTCGTCTTCCTCAGGTGCATCTGGTGTAGATGAGATGAGCTGCATGTATACGCCTTGCTGCTTGCCTGCCAACGGCTGAGGTAACGACTGGATTGCGTGGAGCGAAATGGTAGGATATTGTATGGAGAGACCGGTCGAGGCTGGTGTGGAATACAGGAAAAGCTTGCTTCAGGACAAGTGTCAGCACCCTAGGCCCGATATATCGTATAAGGAATGTAGCGTACTCAGACGTAACCCAAACATCCACATCATTCAAGACCTTCTGCTTTATTGGTTCGTCTTCTTCCTCGCCCTGCTCATCATTTCCATTCGTGACAGGCTCAGCAGTCGTAGAGGTTTTCTCGGTTTCTCGAGCAAGGGCAGTCAACGCAGGTGATAGGTTGAGATCTCGCTCGAGGATGACGACTTTACAGCGGCGGCTATGGTAGTGTAGGACCGGGGGACCAGAGTAGAAGGAGGCAGGTGTCGCTGATTGATGCTCGGAAAGGGGTACAAAAGTGCTGGAATTTGGCGCTTCTTGAAGTACCTCCATTTCGAGGTACAAAGTCAAGTGTCTGGTCGTTAAGTGAGAGCGCTGTTCTTAGCAATGACTTTCGTAAATTGCAACGCCGAAACCAAAAGTTTTCGTGCCAGCGTCATTTTGCTAGCTCCCCCGGCTCCGGCCCAATTCACCCCTAACCTCATCCGTGTAGATCGAAAAGGAGCAACTTCGCTCTCAGCGTCTCCCTTGATTTCAGTTGAACATTCTTTGGTCCCAACACCTAACAGGGCACCGCATGTTTGGAAGAAATTTTGAACGCATATCAGACTTCTACAAACCGCCATGTTTCGTGAATTCCATATCCTGCTAGACTCTCCTCCCAATACTGTCTTTACCTACGAAGACACGGTCTCAGGCAAAGTCGTTCTCGAAAGCCCTCGTGACGAAGCTGTAGGCTGGATTCATGTGTTCTTCCATGGATGGGTGAACACTGAAGTCATTCAGCAGAATTACAATGCCCAGAATTCAGGAGGACCTAACCAATCTAAATACAAAGATAAAGAGGTTCTCTTCCAGTGCTATCAGAATGTTTACCGGGGACAGGAAAATCTTCCCAAGAAGACGCGTTATGAATGGCCATTCCAGTTCGCAATAGAACCTGAGAGCTGCCATGGGTCTTCTTTGCCCTCATCCGGTAAATACCAAGATAGCAGCGTCGAGTACAAGGTCATAGCCGTACAGGGAAGGATAGGTCAGAGTGAGGAGCATATCATGTCAATGATGAACCCTGATGATCCGCTTTTTTTGAAAGACGCTCCTTTCAGCCCTACAGGCGTCTTCCTCTGGGCTGGCAAACACGTAGGAGTCACTGCGGAAGAGAAGCTGGAATTCGTCCAGGTCAGACCTACCGGCATCATTGATCCATCTCTATCGCCCCCACTCTTTGGGAAGCATGAGATATCCAGCTCTCACTTACCCGAAATCCAGCTGAGCTTGGCTGCGCCTCCGGAGAAATATGGCCCATTTCATAGTCAGCATCACGAGCACATCCCATTTTTGGTCAGCCTCCAGGTCGCCAAGAACATTATCGAAGGGTCGCCTTTTCCCGTGCTCTTAAGCATCTCTTCAGCAACCATAGTCTGGAATGATATGCCGCCTCCGGTAACTCTTGTTGCATTCAAGATGCATCTGCTGGCAAAAACCATTGAAAGAGCTGGACACGAAGCCTCGGAGCAGAGTCACAAACTGCTTATCTGTGAACGCAAAGACCTACAAATTCCGCTCGGCCAAGCGCCGGTTGATATTGCTCGAATCATTCCCTTGATCCTTGCCGGCAACGATATCGTTCCATCTTTCAATACCCGCCTTCTCGAAAGGAAGTATGACGTATCGGCAGAAGTCACAGTCAAGGTTGGCGGGAAGACCTTCCATACGCCTTTTTTGCTGGAGAACTCCATTACTATTCTTTCCAAACTTACCGCCTCGGCTCATCCACGCGGTCGTCTTTTAGCACTAAAGCAGAAACCTGCAGCACTAAGAGAAGAGCCCACGACACTCAAACTCAAGTACGGTTACATCGGCAGACTAACCCAAGACGGTAGCGGACCTCTTCGAGCAGACAGCGTCATAGAAGCTGCCGTCACTCTATCCAAGCTCTTGACAATAGCTGCAGTCCAGCACTCCTTTCCCGGAGGTTCTCTCATCAAACTCCACGCCTATGAGCCAGATAGCAGACACGTCAACAACACGAATTGGGACCAGGTGACAGATCGTGAGAAATTGATCCAGATGCTCACACAGACAGGTCAATTTCGAGTTCTCCCAAGCCAAAACGTGATAGGTCTGAAACTTGGATTTTCTGATGCCTTGCATGGAGAGAATATCAGTCTAGATTTCCCTCGTAATACCCCCTCCCCCTTCCTTTCTTCTTCATTTACAATGCTATTGTCTCTTTTGAGCTTTCTCATCTAACGGCCTGTCATGTAGGCTTATCTCCCACGAGCGATACATTCCAAGACGACTACGCCAAAGAAACACGAGGTCCAACAGACGCAGTAAAGCTCGACCCAGTCTCCCTCTTCAACTACCGGCTCTGGTGCGCTGCGACTCGCGAAGAGTTCGGTGAGGCGGAAATAGGAGATTTCGGACTGTTGGAAAGGACATTCGGCCATGAGTTGCATTCCCACAAAAAGCATATTGATGTCCACACGGCAGTGATTGCTGTGAGAAGATATCCCTCTCTCAGACCAACTTTAAAGAGCATTGGAGTTGATATAGATCCTGATGAGGAACCGTCGTTGATGCAGAAAGGGCAGCCAGGGTCGCAAGCCTATGGGGATCGAGTTCATGGTAATGAGCATGGTCTTGTGCAGGGACTAAAAAGGAATTTCTTCCACAGAAATCATCACAAGGATTTAGAGTAATCTAGGGTACGATACGAGAGACTATCTACGGCGCGGCGATTGGGGCTTTCTTGAGAACTGTTCTGAATGGGGCCTTCTTTTAAGGTTCAAAGTCATTTCCACCAGCATGCCGTCCATCATTCTAGTGATTGTACCATGTCTTTGAAGCTACCCGGACCCGGAGATCCAATCCACGACGCCACTCAGCAACCCAGTTAGACTTCGCAATTTTCTGCTAGGCAGTGCTCTCTGACCGTAGTCTCTTCAAGGGAAGGGAGCCTCTTCTGGATATATTCTTTCCGCTCTGTAATGAGATTCTATCTGGGATCCACGTTACCACAGACGACGCCTCTAACGCGGGGCTGGAGAAGTCGTCTCTTATAGAATATAGCTATTTAACGCCGCATCTTGGTCTTTTATAGTTGTCCATGTGTCTATTGTTGTCACAAAGCTAGTCCTCCTCCTGGTGTTCGCCCCTCTTATAGCCGTTAGCTTCAGCACGAGCGGCCACCTCGTCAGCGGTGAGCTTCCTTCCACCCATAGTCGTGACAGCGAAGGCAAGTGTCGAGGATGGTGACTGGGGCCACGGAGGGCGTGACGGTGAAAAAGTGCGAGAAGGTCGACATCGTGCAGGCTTTCGAGAGGAGGCAGTATCCTCTTATAGACTCTGTTAGAGGGGGAGGGGGTCTCCGTCCGCCGTAGTAGGCAGGGAAGGCTCAGATTGTGCGGTGAAGGGCGCCAAAATTAGCGGCGAGGCCGATTCAGGACTTCTGCAAGAGTGAGGACGAGCATGAGGGTGAGTCGAGACGTGCCCACCCTCGACTCAACCGTCACTCACCGTTGCTTACCCTGCTCGCGAGGTTCGATGGTGATAAAAGCGGCGCAGGTTGGGGCGAGAGCTCGGCGCAGAAATGTGAGCTGCCAAACTTTCGCTTGGCAACACAATAAAACTAAAAATCCGCTCCGAGGTCACCTTCACGCTCATCCACACCATGCCGCGTTAACACCTCGCGCTTCGCAAACAGGGTAAGCCAGGGTGAGCCAGGGTGAGCGATGGGTGAGCGAAGGGTGAGCGCCTCGTGGCTCGCGTGCACGCTCACCCTCGATCGACGGGTCCGCAGTTTGGTCAACAACGCGTGCTTTCCCACTTCTTCTCTCTCCTTCTAACGGCCGCCTTCGCCACCATCATGGCGAAACGAAAAGCCACGGATGAGGAGCTAGAAGCTCGAGCCGAATCCAACGGCTATAGGAGCCCATTTCTCCTAGGAGCCCAATTCTCCTGGAATTTTTCTCCCAGGATTTTCGCAAAGTTACGCCATAATATGCACCTAAGATGTTTGTCAACAAGTGCAACCAGCCCCATCCCATGCAACAGAATGTTGCAACCCGCAGAAATGGACGAGGGCCCATGTCTTGTCCACGTACGCCGGATCCATCACGAAGTGGGAAGGTGGGAAAGTTTTAGGCTGCTCTGTCTCGACTGCGAAATGAGGAGGATCATGGAGGCTCAGGGTTGAAGGACGAGCTAGAATCCTGAAAGATGGAATGGACAGTGAGTGATTGGTGCTACAGAGCCTGTAGTGCCAGCCAGCTGTCTCACAGGTTGTGATGTGCTGGGTGAATCTGCCTGCAGGGTAAGCCTTGGCTTGCATGTATTAGCGTCGTCAGCTCTCGGGATGTATCGGGGGACACAATTCGGGTAACTAGTTAGTTAGGGTGACTTAGGTACAGTGGCCTCTAAGGCGCACGCCTATAAGATGCACGCCTGTAACATGCACGCCTATGAGATGCACGAGGGGCTGTGAGATGCACGCTTATGAGATGCATACCCCGCGAGAGCTTCGCCCACGAGATACACACATCTAACATGCACGTCCTATGAAATATACGCCTGTATAAGATGCAGGCCTATGAGATGCATGCCCCGCGAAAGAGACACGCCCATGAGACACACCCATGAGATGTACACCCATGAGATGTACACCTCTGTGATGCACACCTTGTGACATACACGTCCCTATAATATAACACGCCTATGAGAGTCTAAATATTGGACGAGTTTGCAATCCTTGCCGCTGCTGTGCAAATTCAAGATCATAACCTTGTCAATAATGTGTTCCTCCCTACGAATTTTCTGCTAGCCAATTTCCTCAATGATGCACGATCGGGCACATAACGGGATTCAGGCCTTGCAGTCTTGGTGCTGCTGTTGCACAACAGATTCACCGAAAACCGTACCCCTCCCCGGTCTCTATGTAAATTCGTCCTGCGCGAGATACGGAAGGCCTCCAGGCGTGTTTAAATACACGACTTCGGTTCCTTGGAGCCAAAAAGAAGCGGTGAAAGTCACACCTGAAGATTATCCCGATTCAAGGACGAAGTCTACCGGTGTGATGCCCAGTTAAAGATTTCGCATCCGGCCTTCTTTTCATTCCTTCCATCATTCAAGTTGAATGAGTTACTCATACAATGTGTTATCATATTAGCCTCGGATTAGCCATCTGGGCATTCTTGTTGGCTTTATCAAAGGCTAACGCAACCACTTGTCGCTATCTACCTGGTGATGATGGCTGGCCAAGCTCTCAGGAATGGGCGCAACTGAATGCCACTGTCCAAGGGAGACTCATTACGACGATTCCCTTAGGAGCACCTTGTCATGATCCCACCTACAATGCGACAGAATGTTCTCTCCTCCAAGAAGAATGGCCGAGTCCACCGATTCAGTAAGCTTTAATCCCTTAAAGCATGATTGCCTTACAAATGAAACTAGCTTTTCTTCGTCTTCGTCCATCATGGCACCGTATTTCCAAAGCTGCGATCCTTATACTCCTGAGACAACACCCTGCACACTGGGCAATTACGTTGACTACTCTATCAATGTTACCTCTGCAGCAGACGTCGCTGCAGGTCTCAAGTTTGCCCAGGACAAGAATATTCGACTCGTTATTAAGAACACAGGACATGAGTAAGCCCCCCTTCCCCTTTCCCCCTCCCCACACCTCAAAAAAATTTACGTCGCACGAACACTCGGCATCAGCGCTGACATCACTTGTTTAGCTATTTAGGCAAATCTACCGGGAAAGGGGCATTGGGAATTTGGACGCATAACCTCAAATCCATTGACTTCTTGGACTACGAAAGCAAGGATTATAATGGACCTGCCATTAAAATGGGAGCGGGAGTGCAAGCATTTGAAGCCTACTACGCTGCGGGTGCGCGTGGTCTCCGCGTAGTTGGAGGCGATTGCCCCACAGTCGGTTTGGCTGGAGGCTACTCTCAAGGGGGCGGCCATTCAATTCTTAGTTCAACTTATGGGCTTGGAGCGGATCAGACACTGGAATGGGAGGTTGTCACTGCAGATGGGAAGCTCATCACTGCTTCACCTACCAATAATTCAGACCTGTATTGGGCTTTAAGTGGAGGTGGAGGAGGAACTTTCGGTATAGTGCTGTCCTTGACATCAAAAGCACACCCAGACGGGATGATAGGCGGCGCAAGTCTTGCATTCACCTCAGCCGGCATCTCCCAGGACACTTACTGGGATGCCATCAGCCTATGGCAAGCAGGCCTCCCTACGATTGTTGATAACGGTGCTCAGGCGATTTACACTCTGCTTGGCGAGAGTTTCACCCTCGATGCATTAACGTGGCCAGGCCGCTCAGTGGCAGATGTCACCAATTTGCTTGAACCTTTCACCGCCGCGTTGAAAGACAGGAACATTACTTATTCCTTGAATGTCACCTCATTTCCCAATTTTATTGAGCATTTCAACAACTTCATAGGTCCTCTGCCATTCGGTCCGGCAGGAGCCAATCCAGACCAGGTAACAGGAGGACGCCTGGTTCCTCGCTCTGTTGTCAAGAACAATAACGCAGCTTTCACTGCGGCATTACGCAACATTAGCAGCAGCGGCGATTTCTTCCTTAACATTTTTGGAGTCAATGTTTCTCACGCACTTGTTGGCAACACTCCTTCTTCCAACGCGGTCCTACCGGCTTGGCGTGATGCGCTGATGTCCATTATGGTTGTTGGGCCTTGGAACTTCACCGCACCGCGGGAGAAGATGGTACAAAAAGAGAACGAGCTGACAGATAATGTAATGCCGCAGTTGGAAGCAGTGACGCCGGGTTCCGGGGCGTATTTGAATGAAGCTGATTTTCAGCAGAGAAATTGGCAGGAGGATTTCTATGGGAGCAACTATGAAAGGCTGAGAAGCGTGAAGAAGAAGTATGATCCAGGCAACATATTCTATGCTACAACAGCTGTTGGTAGTGAGGCTTGGACGGTGGCGAGTGATGGTAGGCTGTGCCAATGTCTCGAATGCTAGAGCATTGAGGTGAAAAGCATTGAATTATGTCGGGGGGTTCTATAATCTCAGGAAAACAGCTGGTTTACATAGACAAAAATCAAGGAACATGCCGTCTCCAAGGGCAAGTTGTCCAACCCCTTGACGCTGCTGGACGTCCGAAGAAAGTGTGGTATATCTGCGTCGACTGCTTAAGATCCGAGGGTAACTTATGTGAAGCCGAATTTTCATTGATTTCAAAACGCATGATTCAAAGCGAATGATTTGTAAATTGTCTGCATTTCTAAGCAAAAGCTTTCTCCATCTAGGGGAATAAATAAAGGTGCATTGTAACGGAGGTGGATGGGGAGGAGGTTCGAGGAAACCTACATTTTGCCACGAACAGTCATGCGAGTTGCGCGAAATTCGGAAAGCCAAAGAACGTTTCCCATCCCATGAGCAATCCACTGCTCCTTTACAAATATGCCACGCAAAACGGCTGGTTGAAGAGGAACTACGGTAGGGGAAAGAGAAGCCCCGTATCTATGACTCCCCTATCTGTGTCCAGGTATGAAAGTGTTGCAACTATGGCGTTAACTTTGAGCGTCTGGAGCGCTGCTCCCGTGGCTGGGTCCTACAGCCTGATGGTGCGGTCGTCTGATCTCGATGCTAGCTGCTTACCGTCCGGCGAGAAGGCCACAGCGCTGATGTAATCCGAATGGCCCTCGAGCGTTTGGACCGCAACAGGGCCCACCAGGATTTTCAGGCAGCTATCGTTCAAGCACGGAGCAACAGCAGCTGACGCAGCCCTCTTTACCTGATCAAGTCAAGCGCGGTGGTCGCTCACTTCAGCCTGCTTCAACAAGTTTGTAGACTATCCTCAAGCGGCCATACTGCCGATGCTGTATGTTCTTCCATGGTCCATGTCGCAGTGTAGTTTCAGCCGATCTAAATCTGCAGAGGGTAGTCGTAGAAATCGACTAGGATGAGGTAGCAATGCTGCAGCGACCTATTGTGCCAACGCAGCGTATCAGATGGCGTAGGGAGAATGAAGGACATGGTCGAGCATGCGGATCCAAAGCTAAGTCATGAGTAGGCAGCCAGCGAGCCTAGAGGACCAGGTATTCCATCGCACGGTCAGCGTCAGAGTCGGCCTGTTAACGAGGAAGGCGTGATCGAAGGGTAGGTGAATGACAGTAGCGCCCGGTATAATCAGTGTGGATTGAGGTAGGACCAAAGTCGCTCATCGAGTTGAAGGAGGGAAGGTGATTAGGGCACTAAGGAAGGGGGCTGGAGTGGGGGAAGCTGCGGGCGAGTGAGGATGGTTGGAGGCGAAGGGTGATCTAGGAAGCCGAGAATGATACTCGAAAGACAATCTGGAGTACAACAGCAGAGAGGACGGGGACTTTTATAGTTGGCAAAGCAGCAAGGAGGCGCGATACCTGATCGGGTGAGACGCCTCGAGGTTGGACAGCAATGAGATGTCGCCGCTTTATGAAAATCACTGTCGCACTGTTGACGAGGAGCGCTGTCGAAGGGGGCCAAAATGGGTCCGATAGAGGATAAGATTGGCTAACCTGTTGACCAAGGTGAGCCCGGGGTGAGCCTCACCCAAAGGCTTTACCCAAAGGCTCACGCGGCTCAGGGCGGCATCACCTTAGGACCGGAGCAGGGTGAGCTCGGGGCGCGATTTTCAGTCATCTTGGCAGCGGGAGTTGTAGTTTCGGAAGCTTCCAATAGAGCTTCTTCAAGAGCTGTCCTCTTCATATGCGGCAATGCCACCAAATATAATTAGCTCCAGGGGGACGAAACTTTCATATACACTCATTGATCTCTTCTACTGCCCGTCGTGCTCTCTTTGGCGAAAACGAGCCGCGACTCCAAACCTGCCAACACAAGCTCCCCGAAAACACAATGCATCTACCCTTACCTCCTCGACAGCCATTAATGCAACAAAGACAATCCCGGCACGCAATAAAGCCCTCTATGAAAGCCTCAACGATGTCAAGAGAAAAGCTTATGCACAAGTCAACCTCAGCTGGCTGCAATTGGCAATACAGAGTCTTGAAACAGAAAGCCCTACCATAAGAGTGGCAGTCCTTGGGCTCAATGTCTCCACAACTGCGAGGCAGCTCGTCCGACTGCTACTTGCAGACGCACTGACGCCAGAACAGTGGTGGGAGAAACAATTGCTGTCCGAAAGCGAGGACTTGTCGAGAGGCCTACTCATTCGATACGGCGAATCTCCCAGCCCCAGCCTACAACAAGCACGTCAAGCGCTCCCAACACTATCAATACCAGCGTCCGTATTGCAGAGAAACAACATCGAAATACTTGTCTCCAGTGTGAATGCGCCTACAGCAAGAGGTGGACTCGCCAATAGAGCAACAACGACATCTGATGCTTTCCTTTCCCCCACAATCGGTACGCCCACCAATGCCAGCGGGCGTCAGACTATGATAAACCAGCCAGTGCACAAAAGCCTAGTTGTTGCCAAAGATCTCAACGAACTAATTCGGGTAGCTGAGCTGTTAGCGTCGGCAAAGTTCAGCTCTGAAAGTGAAGCACAAATGGTGGACGTGCTCATAAACTTGGAAGGAGCTACAGGAAAGCAGATAGAGAAAACGATGGCTGTCGATGCACAAAAAGCAGAGGTCGGACTAAATGCTATCCGGTCATCATTGGAAAATGCAATAACTTATGAGCACAATTGGCTCGATAGTGGCATGCCGATCCTATCAAGGTGGCTTACCCTTGCATCGGCCAAAGACAATGCTGCCCTGTCTGGTCCCGTCAAGAACCTCATCACATCTTTGCTGGATAACATCTCATCAACTATCGATACACAAAGCAAGGAAGCAGCTAGATCGGCGGAGTTGAACAGTGTCTCCGAAAATACCCGCGCAACGCTAGAGAGCGCAATCAGGGATTTCTCATATTCAGCGCATGCAGAGCTACAATCCGGCCTTGCGACAGCATGGTCTTCACGCAACTGGCGCAAGCTAGCCTGGTACAAGCTCTTTTGGCGTGTCGACGATGTGTCGCTGATTTTGAACGACCTCGTCTCCAACGCATGGCTCCCCCGGACTGAAAAAGCCGTATACGAGATCTCGGGTCGTCTTCTCCAGGCTGGTATCCCGCCTTCCGGTTTCGAAGAAGTGCCAGCAGAGGTTAAAGTCGTGGCTGTGGAAGAGCCGGTGATGGCATCAATAGAGCCCCTTGCTATCGCTAGCGTTGTTGATGGCGGAACATCTACGATGGCGCCCATACCAGGTGCGGCTGACACTGTTGCCCAGAAGTCACCCTTGAGCCCTCCACCCCTCGCATCAGCAATCTCTACCGCGCGGCAGGCCTTTCTGTCTCGGGTCGTCACCGAGCTCACCTTTTCAGCTCAGCAGATCGTCCTCAAAGCGCTCACCATCTCCGGCCTCTCGGCCGGCCTCAGCAGTCTTGCATTTTTCTCGATCACCACCGGTAGTCTCTACGAAAGCGCGACGGTTTTTGCATTTGGCACAGCATATGCATTGAGGAAAATGCAGAGTGACTGGCAAACCCAGTGCAAAGCACTGGAAGATGGCCTGCTAGATGCAGGTCGGACGGTGCTGAGACAGACGGAAGAGAAAATGAGAGAGCTTGTTAGAGATGGTGGGAGGGTGGATGAAGATAGCATCGAGACCAAGACGTGGAACGAGGCATCTCAAGCTGTCGAAAAGGCAAAGCAGGCTCTCAAAAAGCTATCGTCATGAAGATGTTTTAAGTTTTACGGATCTACCGTGATATGCCAGCTAAAGCTCCACACTTCCCTCCGGTACGCCCTTCTGACTGCGCAGCCGGCGAGCAAAGAAGTGCATCATAGGCAGAGCCTCCTCTCTGTTTTTGGGCATACTGTCATCGGCTTTCTTCCATCGGTGGTGTTCCACATGCTCGAAAGTTTCCCTTGTGCCCTTAACAGCGTCCTCTGATGCTATCGAGCCCTTGGAGCCTCCAAGGAATAGCACAGGCGTCTTGATCTTGGGGCCATTTACAAGCATCGAGGAAGATGGAATTCGGCCGCCAACAGAGATGACGCCGGCGAGTTCACCTTCATATGCTTTTGCAATTGCTAAAGTAGCCATGCCGCCTTGGCCGAAACCGAAGAGCATGATTTCTCGCGGCTTGAAGCCGCATTTCGAAAGTAGGACATTCTCGATGACCTCTTGCGTCACGAGCTGGGTACTTTTGCTGAAGCCGGAGTCAGGGTCTAGATCTCCTGAGCTCTGGTCTACGAGTAGGTCATCGCCCCAGTGGAAGCCTTCCAGAAGTGGTAGAGGGAGAGGCGTCGGGCCTTGCAAGGTTATGCAAAGAGTTTCTGGTAGGTTCAGAGCACGAGCGAATGACGAGAAGTTTTGAGATGTGTCTCCGAGGCCGGGTAGGAAGAGCACTGCGTTCGTTGGCTTTGGTGCATTGTGCAGCACTGCGTGGAGAGAAGGTGGGAAATCAGAGCTTTTGGGAAGCTTGCTAGGAGGCATTACATTCAATGGCGAGCCCGCGAAGAACCCTCGCGCACTTCCGTGGTCTGCAGTCTCGATAGCAGACTTAATTAGTCAAGACGATGAGGTTTTCAAGCAGTTGTGCCAAGATTCTACTTTTCCGCATCGAGCTCACCCTCCTCTGACCGTAGATGAGGGGGGGGGAAAGCCAAGCCAGCCAGTCAGCGATGAGCTTTTCCTTTCCCAGCATGAAAACTGAAATCTCCCTAAACTAACCCTGGCAAACGCGGGCAGGCATCAGGCCCCCAGGCCAAGTTGACACGGCTGACATAATCCGAAGTCCTAAGAGGCTCTCGGCTGAAGAGTGTCGGCTGGAAAAGCGGCGACTTCAGATTGCTGTGTCTGGGCTAGAGCTATGAAAGCGTGACCGTGGCCGGACTTTCAGTCTATAAATTCCAATGTCCCCCCTCGCCGCTTTTCATCAGCTCGAAATTCTCTATTTCTGGATCGCTGCTGTGTATCCACCTTTCAAATTGAGTGCCTCACAGCTCGCGCTTTTCTGGCGGTTCTACAACCTCACAATCTACAAGCCAAAGCCTACTATCGAAGAGAGAAATAAGGGCTCCCGTGTGTTTTCGAATAGTCACACGAATGGCTACTCTTCTTCTCTCCTATTTATTTGTCTGCAGTCGGGCAACGAAAGCATCAAGCACCTGAGACAGCTTCAAATCATACAGTGGTTCGTCGAGAGTTTGACGAATGGTCGTGCAAGTCGGATGTTCTTTGACGTCTTGACCGCTGACGGCGATGATCAGAATATTGAGAACGGACTGCGTCCACAGGAGTAGCCTGCAGAGCTGATCATCTAAGGAATGTCCTTGCAAAGTTCTGAAGTCAATGCGCGGAGTTCACGACGCAAGATCAACCTAGGCAAGTGCTGAGTCTCCCTCCACACTTCTGTCCCGATGAAGGAGATCGTCGCACCTTTTGGATGCTTCACTACACTCGCTAAACCTTCCCACTCGTATCCTGAATTTTCACGAGATCGCACTCCGCAGACGTTACCACCTTGGAGCCAGCTTCTGAGAAGGTTGAATGCGTCCAAGGAACCAGAGCTTCGCAATGGTTGACGTGGCGAGATATAAGGGACCATTGTCGGGACTGTGTGGTCGAAGCTACTTCTATGGTAGAACATCAAGAAGATTGGGTCGGTGCTGTAACGAAGTTCCCAGATGATTCGCTCGAACACAGAACTCCCCTCTCTAAGCCTGATGCTTGCTAATATATTGGCCAAAGGTTTCTTGGAATGGTCGAAAGGGCATCCTCGCTCACGAAATGCGTCCAGTATGCACGCCATTCGAAACAATTCACATAATGGACATTTTTCTGTTGCTGCGACAAGATCGCCAGCCTTTCCATGGTGTTGGATGACGTTTGGCGGCAGCGTAGGGCCCGGCCGTACAACTTCTGGAGGAAGGAGACACAATCCGTCTGTGTATGCCTCGCGGCGCTCCGTTGGCTTTGGCAGCCAATATACGTCAACGGCGGGCTTCGTCCCAATCCCATTATCGAAAGCGAGTAGGAAAGCCGATATCTCCTCGATACTGACTGACAGACCTCGCACAGTACTTTTCGGCTCGCAAGTGCAGAACAGATGGCGGCAACGTGCTCGCTATTAGATGACTCCAAGAACCTGCTCGTGCAGCGCATTTCGGTCCGCAAGCGCAGCTCCGATGGCTGCAAGGAGCTCGGCGTTAGTTAACTCCAGGACGTGCTCGCACAGCGCTTTTGGTTCGTCCGGAAGCGCAGCTATCTCGCCGTTAGATGACTCCAGAACGTCGCACACTGCTTTTACTTCGTCCGCAAGCGCAGCTCTGATGGCCGCAAAGTACTCGCAGTAAGATGACTCCGGAATACTTTCGGGCTTGCCAAGACGTTGCCTATAGATTAGGTGTCTGAAGCAGAGATATGTGCTAGATCTCTAGCTTTCAGTCGATGGGCCACCTGCAATTAGCTGTCATAGCGTATACGTCCTTATTCTATCTGTTTCCCATTCATTGAGCGTGTCGGCTGTTGCCTGCTTCCCCCTGGAACCGAGGCGCCCTGACAATTCGTGTCACGGAACCGACAGATGTCGCTGGCGTACAGTAGAAGTAGCATAGCGCCTTCCGGATTAGGCAATGCCAACCGTATAGAAGAGATGACTCGCCCTGTACTGTGTAGTGTCTCATCTTCTTTCATTGCCTGCGGCGTCTTTTCCACGCATCTGGCAATATGTCTTCTGACGACCAATCCGGCATCGACCAACCACCCCCCCTTTCCAGACCAGCACAAAACTCCGGCTGAGAAGTCACCATCCCATAAGGCCAAGAATGCGGGTTGTCAGTGAGGCAGAGAGTTTAATTCTGAAACCCGAGTGCGCACTTATGACTAAGCCAAAAAAGATTTGCGACTTGGGATCCCAGTCTGAGCAGCAACGTTTCCACTGAGGACCACTAGAAAGGCATTTGCAATCTGGCCTACAAAGTCTTCGACGATGTCTCCGCGGCTAAAGATGCCCATCAATTGATCGTTGCAACGGGAGACCTTATCTTGGCTAAGCGAGTCACCGCTGGGTTTGGAGCGACAAATGGCTAGGACAAATATCTGATGCTACCCTACAGCAGCTCTCTCGAGCGGGTATGAACACAGTTGTGGAGCCGCAAAGTGAGTTAGGTGTCCCCTTCTTCTCCAGCTCGTTTGTCTTGTAGCATAGGCACCAGATAGTTGAATAGACTCCTGATAATCCCTCACACTTTAATGAGGACATAATCTGTGATCGCAACATTGATGGCATTTCTTTTGGCGAGCTGCACGAAGTGGTAGCGCTAGTGCTGGATGGCTGTTCACCTTGCGGGGGGCGACTTGTAGTCAGGGATCCCTTCGTAGTGTTTGGGCGATGGGTAGCCAGCGATTGAATGCCACCCCCCCGGCCTGGTTGCGGGGTAGATGTACCTCCTTCCATGCTTCTCCACTTGCGGACTTTCATACTGTTCTGGCGCGTAGTATACATAATCGTCACCGTAGGGCGATGTGGGTGAGGGGTCGTAATATGGTGTGTATCCCTTTGGGGGAGATAAGTAGTGGTAATTCATTGTAGCTACATCAGGTGGGCGTGTAACATTGATGGGCGCTCTCCTTCCGTTCGATGAGTGAGGTCGCTTGCCACTATCGCTGCCACTTTTCCATCCTGATTGTCGCTCCTCTGGAGATTCCCAGTACGATCGAGAGGAACTGGTGCGAGCGGACAATTCAGGTCTTAGTGGACGCTCAATATACTCCCTCGCACTCTCGTACCTCTGTCGTGGTGAAGGGCTTCTCATTCGTCGATGACGTTCTTGGCGATCAACTAAAATAGTTGAATCGTCGTCTTCATCCTCAACGCTCTGGTATCTAGCAGGCCTCTGTCGTGGTGGTTCGGTCCTAATGGTGTGACTCCTCTCGGTGTTTCGCTCTCCGCTCAGTAAAGGCTGATGTGGCCACGCCGTAGAGTGCTCGTTGGCCTCTGAAGACGTAGCTTGCCTGGTGGAGTCACTCCACAGTACCATCTCTCTTGCAAGGTTTTGGACAGCCCGTTGCGGCCTTAGCACCGGCCGGTCTGCGGTAATAATGGTCAATGACGTCGATGTTCTCGATGCCCGTGAATCTGTTGCTTTGCTGTCCAGGTCTCTGCGACATGCAGAAGCATCTTGCAGCGCTTCTCTTAGCTCTTCGCGAAGCGTTTGTCTTACTCGTGTCAGCGTTGATGGTTTAGGATAACAGATCCGCTTACTGGAAGACTTCTGGCTCCCATCTCTCCTCAGCAAGCCCAACATTCAGTAACGATAGAAGTAAGGATAAGTTACTCTTTAGACTCTCCAGGTAGCTGCGAAGTATATCGACCTTTGGTTTCTGCTTTTGCCATTTCCACTTATCCAAAAGCTTGAAACGTCTCTGATTATGGTCGAACCTGACTAATTCCCGAACACTCTCAATTAACTCCGAACCCTGATACGGTTCAAGATATGACACCAGATCATGGATCTTCTGGAAGACGTAGTCGCACTGATCGGTTAGGCCTGGTATAATGGCCAGGCTTCTTCGAATAAGTGTTGACCTGGATTCTGTCAAGCTTTCGAGGCATTCTCGGACGGCGCCGACTACGCTAGTGGTAGCTTGGAGGTCTGAGGCTACCAACGTTATGTCCTCCTCGGCAGACTTGATACTCTCAGCTAAGTGATCTAGAGTTCTGTAGAGCCGCAAGCCTGCGTTGGCGATTGTCATGAGTCCGCTTATGAGCCCGACAACCTCAGCCATTGTGGGCGATGGCGCAGGGCCCTGGGATAATCGCCGATGCTGATGGAAGGTAAGAGTCCACCAACTTGGGACAAACATGGTAACAAGTCCACTCGAAGCTCTTCTAACAGTCATCGTCGCACGGACCATCATTAAGCGAGGTCTGCCTTGTGGCCTTGTGGCCTTGTGGCCTGCAGCACGGTAGGATTACGCGGGGTGGCCACTCTGAGTCCGGGAAACGGTGCAAGGCGGTTTTCACGGAAAGCGGAATTAGGCGTTGCTCATGGCCTCGGAGCAGGGTGAGCCGAGAGCAATACTCCGTTAGTTGATAGCAACAAGATCATAGCGTGTATTATTTCCATTTTTTGACATCCGCTACCTGGCGCTGTAGTGACAGACGCCGTACAAAGAATGCCGTTTTCGAAAGTTCGGTGATATTCAACTCTGCCCTTGTATTAGACCTCGTCTGAATTCCATGCCGTCACGGGCTGAAGCCCGCTAAAGGCCTCCAGCTACGCCTGAGGCTAGCCTGCCCCACCGTGTTGCCCCTTTTCTGTCTACTTGATCAGGCTCGGTCTTCTTCAGCTTGCTTGTCTTCGTACATAGACATCAACTAGTTGAATAAACTCTTGGTCACCCCTCACACATATGTCTCTTCTCGAGCTGGGTGTCTATTGGAGCGGCCTTGGACCAGTCTTTTCTCATAGGTGACTAGTTGCTCATGATCTTCATCATATAAGACTTCCGGAGGCATCTCAGGAATCTGGCGTCACATTCTTGTACGCTCTTCTGTCTTTGTGAGACTGACTGGCATCCCTAGGGCTTGCATAGGCACCCCTAGGGACCTCGTCACGAGTAGGTAGCAGAGTGTCAGACTGGTTGGAGTCTGCTAGGCTCCCGCCAGACGAGTGTCACAGGTGTGTCATAGAGGTGTCTCATCTTCAGCTAGCCCCGTGTATTTAGAATCTCAGATAGCCACTTTCAAATGAGCAAGTGTTCTTCCGACAACGTTTTCGTACTCCGTAGGATGCAAGGCCTCTCTCACGAGAATCTAGATGTAGGGGCTGGAGAAAATGTGGCGGCCAGAGAAAGGTAGGGCCAGGAGAAAGGTGGAGGCCAGAGTGGCCAGAGAAAAGAAGAGGCCAGAGAAAAGAAGAGGCCAGAGAAAAGAAGAGGCCAGAGAAAAGAAGAGGCCAGAGAAAAGAAGAGGCCAGAGAAAAGAAGGGCCAAGAGAGAGATTCCCACGGGACAAGGTGGGAATGCTGTTGACCCTGAAAGGCCGCCAAAAAGTGTGGTCATAGGGGATTATTTTTGGTTGCGTGCGCGGCTAAGGAGCGCAACTGCTTTCGGTGGGTGCCCATTTCCTGGGCTCATATTCATGTAAATCGAATGACTGGTACGGGAGTTTGGCTAGTACGAAAACCGACTTGTCCTGTTGTCAGCCCTCGATCTGAAGGCTTGCCAGAGTAGCTACCATGGGTGTCCCGGCTCACCTCTCTTCCTAGGATCGCGGGACTGGTACGGTATTTTGACTGTTACGAACGCCGAGTCAACGCTCTAAAGGTCGGTCCCCTCATACCAGTCTAACACTTATACCAGTCCAGCTCTCGGACTGGTCTAACCACCCACCGTCACGCGAGGCGAAAGTAAATGCGACGTCCAGCTAGCCGATTTAATGATGATCGATTTAGAGAATGAAGGGCCTCGACCTGGGGAATCGGCGCCGTGTATGATCATGACGATGCGGCAGGGGAAACAGAATCAACACGGTAAGATCGAATATATGGGATGTATACGGAATATCGACCCTCTTGTCTGTCCGCTTTCCGCTTTAGCCTTCTACTTTTTTCATCGCTGGGGCCGACAACACGCGCAGCGATTTCCCTCGTTCAGACAGCCCGAGGACTACTACGGCCACTACACCTTCCCGGGTAGTATTAGAGTGCCGGAACGGTCTCTAAGCTACCATACGCAGTACGACTGGAATAAAAGAATGTTCCAGGGGGTGGAGATTCATTCAAAGGAGACGACCCATAGCCCGCGTAAACAGAGCGCCCGACACGGAGAACTCGGCGGCGTTCCGGAAGCACAGATTCGACGCGCCGGCCGCTGGAATACGGACGCTCTGACGGGGGTCTATCTCAGCTACCTGCCCCGCGCGTTTATACGGGGCGATTGCGGGCTTTCCACAGGAAGGGAAGGCCTACTTCCTCCCCCGGGCGCGGGAGACCCCCGAGGAGGCCCTCTGTACGCAGATATGGCCCGAAATCGACGTCTGGCTCCAGCGCATGGAGGCCTATCACCCCGACCGGACCGACAACGAGGTCTTACGGCTGGATCTCGCCGGTTCCGAGTTTCTACGCCTCCTCCGTACGCTCCGGGTGGTCCTCCTACAGGATTCCGTGATCCTACGCCAGCGGTTCCCGCTCCATCCCCTATGGACGGACCCGCTATTCAACAGCGAGGAATACAGGAGGTTTGCGGCGCGGGTGGAGGACTCCCTGGTCGACGTGGTCACGCCCGACGAGCTGACGATGCAGAAGTACTGGCCGGCCCACGACGCCGTGGCAAAACTGAGACACGAAGCCGCGATTTCCGAGATCAAAACCTCGGCCAGAAACTCGGTTTCCGAGATCGTACGATCGATCTCAGACAGGCTCGACAAGATGGAGAGGTCGGCCGCGGCGTCGCTTACGCCTTCCGTGGCAGCGTCGGTCGCGCCCGTATGGGTCCAGCAGGGACGACGGGGGTTCTGCGTCGGGTCTACCGCGTCTATACGACCGTCTACGGCCGGGTCCGGGTTGAGCCGACCAAAAATTATCCCATCACTAACATTGTGCTCAAAGTTTAGCACGATAACTTGCATCAGAGGCCTCCACTGCATACCAGCTTCAATTGGGAAACATTTCGCTCTACGATCTCAAAAGATTCCGCATACGACGACTGATCCTCCAAAAAAATCGTCATAATCACTGCCCCGAGCGTGACTTGATTGGATGAGCGGACGGCGGTGAGTGAGCAAGGGCGAGGCCGCGCACCCTACCTGGGTGAAGGCTCACCTGGCCCGCGCGAGGCAGAGGGTGAGGGCGGTGAGGCGTTTTATATGGATCAAACGGGCAACCGCCCCGATTTACTCGCATCCACGCCTAGGAGGGGAGGGGGGGAGGGAGGAAATGCGAGAGCTGGTACAGAATTTCTGGAAAGTAAAGTTATGCCTACATCATCTCATCGTCTGATGCTTACACTCCTTCATAGAATGTGGCTCGCCGTGCCTACGTGCTTCTTGCCGAGCTAACAATATCATCTCGTACCTGAACTCGCACCGGGGTCGCCAAATAATCATACAATGTTCTTGCGAATCAATTTCGGTAATGTTGAAAGGGCTTACATTGAACGAGGTGGCTTCAATGGCTTAGAGAAGTTTGCACAGTACCTAGAAGGCGTGGTCGAAGAGCATTCAAATACACAAGCCAGCCGCCCCATAACACATACCGTATTTGTCTTCATTGTGATTGTGGATGATGACTAATTTGATCATCTTATTAGTATCCCGAGATAGTCATGTATCCGGGGGCCGCGAGACGCCGCGAGATCTCGCAAAATCTCGCGCCCCCCCTTCTTCCTCCTCCCTCAACTGACGAGTTTCAGAAGTTCATCCATGCTACCCCAACGACGGGTGCGAAGACTGGCACCCATTGGAACCCAATTAATTGGTGGATTGAGGAAAGCCAAAAGGGTAATTACGACACACTCCATCTCTATGCCCTGATCATTTACCTTGTCCTGCTATGGCTACGAGCGAGTCTTTAG
>Ga0335072_10001768_pt1 | contig 34378 bp, 26 predicted proteins | sample Lox_Sample_21_FD_206725 | JGI IMG/M metagenome (GOLD analysis project Ga0335072, IMG submission 206725) | Soil microbial communities from Loxahatchee National Wildlife Refuge, Florida, United States - Lox_Sample_2.1 | ecosystem: Environmental > Terrestrial > Soil > Wetlands | place: USA... | reverse complement strand
ACGCCCGGGACCGGGCCAAGGCCATTCAGATCCCAAACGCGGGTATAGATCTCGGCCAACCTGCGAGTGAAGAGCAACCATGACGGTACAGGCTCCTATTCCAAATCAGTCGAGTCGCCTCGAGAGACAATCGAGCTGATGACGAGGTCCTTCGAAAGAAGAAAAGTTGCATACCAGGCTTTTGTTGAAAAACGTCAGGCGATTTGGGTGACAACCGGCTGAACATAAAGTTTTTCGAAAGAAGAAAAGCTGCGTACCTGGCTTTTGTCCCGGTCACATTCGACGCATCCGGAGAGGCGAAATGCAAACGATCGGCTACACAAATGGTTTTTGCGATGGCGCTCATAGTGACCTCCTTTAGAAGGATCACGGTGGTTCGCGATCCAGCCGGTCTCACCCAGAGGTAGAGCAATCCGGTGGCCACACTTCAGTGAGACAGAGCGGTACGCGCGCTGAGACAGCGATTGACAGTAAAACCAATTACGTACGTTGTTGGGAGTCTGGAGATGGAATTTTCAGACGCGGTGTCACAACTGTCGAAGCTGTCGTCGTCCCGGTTAGTAGACAATCTGCAGTCGACGATCATAGGGCACCGCGTCCCGGTTTGAGATGGCAGCCTCGGCTAAAGCCGCGCACAGCATCGGGCAATCCGGATCGGGGCGGCAGAACCATTTCTAAATTGAGCCATTCCGGCGCGCTCGTTGAGCGAGTTGCTTGAGCACCTGCTGTATGAACACACCGCCGCCGCGGAATTTTGCTCCCTGAACCATCAGGTTGTATAAGGTTTCCTCGCCGTCTGCGCTGATATCGGTCACACCCTGAAGGTCGATGACTAGCTCGCGGCCCGGCGGACCATTCACGCGGACATTTTGGAGTAGTTCGGTCGTCCAAGGTGCAATAAGCTTTCCTTCTAAGACCAGCAGTCGTCTGGCTTTCGCATTTGCGATCGATATTCTTAACATATCCTGACTCGTGGGGGGCATATACGTCGCCAAAAACTAATCTATGTAAACGGCGTATTTTCAGCGGCAAGACATCTGAGGTGCGTCGAGTGTCGAAAAGGTCGATGACAGTTTAGACTGCAACGCAAGAATCGTTCGAGCGGGCTGGCGCGACGGCCAATCAGTGAACCGATCGGAGGGGGCGACTGGGTTTAGGCGTACTCGTACGCGTTAATCCCGAGTTTCTTCATTCGCGAGATAAGGGTTGTGCGGCTTAAACCCATACGCACTGCGGCGCCATCGGGGCCCCCGACGCGCCCCTTGCACTCCGCCAGCACACGCACGATCTGCTCGTGCTGTCTTTTTGCATGCTCGCTTTCAGGGCTCTTGTCCTTCAGCGACGCAATAGTTTGTTTGACGATCCGCGCAATATCGTCTTCCCCTCCTGATGCCGGCGACCGCGCCGACTCGTCGTTCGTCACCTTGCGAAGCTCCGAGAGCGGAGCAGTGAGTGATTCGCCGCGAGTCAGAATCACGGCTCGTTCGATGAAGTTCTCGAGTTCTCGAATGTTGCCCGGCCACTCCCAGGCCGTCAGCGCCTTCATGGTTGCCCCGGGAATCGAGTCGATACGCTTTTGCATCTGCTTCGCGAATTTCTGTACGAAATACGACACCAGTAGAGGGATGTCCTCTTTCCGCTCCCGCAGGGGCGGGATGCGGATTGGAAAGACGTTCAGCCGGTAGAACAGATCGCTGCGGAACTCCCGGTCGGCCACCATCTGTTCCAGATTGCGATTGGTTGCCGCCACCAGCCGCACGTTGACTTTCCTCGTATGCGTGCTACCCAGCCGCTCGAACTCCTTTTCCTGCAGCGCCCGCAGCAGTTTCGGCTGGATGTCAATCGGGATATCGCCAACCTCATCAAGGAACAAGGTGCCATGATCGGCCAGCTCCATCCGGCCCACCTTTTGATTGATGGCGCCCGTGAATGCCCCCTTTTCATGTCCGAATAGCTCACTCTCGAGAAGACCAGTGGGAATCGCGGCACAGTTCAGCTTGACAAAGGTTTTCACCTGTCGCCGGCTCCTTTCATGGACCGCGCGGGCGATCAGCTCTTTGCCCGTTCCGGTCTCACCCAGCAACAATACGGTGGAGTCGCTCGAGGCCACGGTCTCCACCAGCTCGAGAACATGCTTCAACGCCACACTGTTCCCGACGATCTGCTCGAAACCCATCTCGCTGCGGATCTGTTCTTCGAGGTAGATTCTCTCCTGAGCAAGCTTCACGTTCTCGTTCCGAAGCCGCTCTTCTGCCTTTTTCCGGTCCTCGATATCGGTCGCCGTAGCGTACCAGCGAATAATCCTGCCGGACTCGTCTTTCAGCGGATTGTACTGAATGAGCTGCCAGCGATATTCGCCACTCCTCACCAGGCGCGTTTCGAGTTCGAATGGAAGTCCCTGCAGCAGTCCAACCCGACGCTCGTGGCGCACCCGCTCGATGTCTTGAGGATGGCAAGCTCGGGGCAGGAACTCTTCGTTCTTGGCATCACTCGGGGTAAGCTCCAGTTGATCCAAAGCTACGCGGTTCGCGTAAAGCAGTTTGCCATCCGGTGTCAGCACCACAACCGGATTAGCGATAGCATCGGTGATCGTGTGAAAATCCGTCACATCCTGAGCTGCGCCGACATACTCAAGGCGATCGTACTCATCTCGGGTTGCGTGGGCGAACAGATGTATGTATTTGACAGAACGATCAGGCATCAGCAACCGGTGCTGGTATTCAAAGTCACTGGACTCATGTCTGGCCTTCTCGATCATGTCCCGGAACAACGGCAAGTCCTCAGGATGGATCCGGCATCCAATCTGGTCGAATGTCACGGGCAGATTCGCGTCAAAGTCAAAGATGCGGTAGAGTTGCTCTGACCAGGCGAGTTCATCTGTCGCGACATGCCAGGAAAAGCTGCCGGTCCGACTCAGTCTCTGCCCTTCGGCGAGATAATACCGGCTTCGGCGCAGATCCTGCGTCAGTTGTTCCTGCTCGGTGACATCGATTGCCGTCCCGACGGCTCCCTGAAAAGTCGCCCCGTTGGCCATCGGAACCCCGACGCAGCGTACATGGCGAGTCTTTCCATCTGGCCGCACAACCCTCTCCGTGAAGTCGAATCCGAGATGGTCGACCAACATCTTCTGGAACCTTTCTCGTACGAACTCACGATCTTCCGGATGCACAAGTTCAAGATATTCGTCGATTGTTGGAGGCTTGCTGTTGGGGTCAAGACCGTGGATCTGGAACAGTTCAGCAGACCAGTAATCGAATCCAGCAGCGTCAAATGCCCAGCTACCCATGTGAGCGAGGCGCTGCCCTTCGCTGAGGTAAAACTGGGTCTGCTGAAGGGCCTGTTCGGCGCGCTTACGATCCTCGATGTCGGTGAGGAGCCAGTACCACCCGGCTATTTCGCCTTCTGTATTCCGCGCTGCACGAGCGCGGGCCTGGAACCATCGATATTCTCCATCGGCGCGTCGATTACGCTGCTCGATCTCATACGGATCGCCCGTTTCGATCGACTGTCTCAACGCGTCGATTGCGCGGGGAAGGTCGTCGGGGTGAACTATATCGATGCGCGACCAATCCTTTAGTTCCTCAGCGGGCTTGCCAAAGTACTCCAGCGTCTGCCGATTGATAAACTCCGGCGCGCCCGTTGCGGACGTCGTGTGCACGAGTCCCGGGATGTTATCGACGATCTGCCGCCAGGACAGTTCTCTCGCCCGGAGCAATTCCTCTGCCCGCTTCCGATCCTCGATGTCCATGTTGGTGCCATACCACGCGACGATTCTGCCGGATTCATTGCGCAGGGGATTGGCACGAAAAAGAAACCATCGATATGCCCCGTCGAAACGGCGTATACGCGCCTCGGCGTCGAAGGGTGTGCCGGAAGCCAAACACGAGCGCCAACGCTCAATCAGGCTATCGCGGTCATCCGGAAAGATCGCTGTCACCCACCCCCAGCCTCTGGCTTGCTCTACATTCATCGCTGTGAAATCGAGGCAGGGGCGATTGAAGTAATCGACTTCGCCCTCCGGCGTAGCACTCCAAAGCATCCCAGGAATGGTCTGGGTTATCAGGCGCAGGTTGCGTTCGTGCTCCAGAGGATCACGCTTGTGGTTGTCAACTGGGGCCGACTTGTCCAGGGCTGAACCATTCGGTCTTGGCGATGCCGTTGGGACTGGGGACATTGCGGTATTCATGACTGACTCCTGGTTTTCGATTGGGCCCGTTGCAATCAGTCGTTATGTAGCTTCCCGTTCACGTCGGATCCACTCACGGATATAGGGTGGGCAGTTGTCGATTTTCACTCCGATTGTTTCGTTGGTCCCCAGAAGTCTTACGGCTTCTCCGTCCACCAAACGTACATCTTTGAGATCGAGCGTCAATACGCTGCTCTTTTCTTCTTCTAGCAGCGTCCTGAGCATGTTCACGGCGTCGCCTGTAATCCGGCCGCTGACGCGCAAGACCACACGATTCTTTCCGACGACGCGGCGGTGGACCTTGCAAGTCACTGTGAACGTCCCGGCGGCGTTGCTGCTGCGCTCTTGGCTTCATAAGGCAATCCTCCTGCCATTCGTAAGTTATTGATCCTGAACAGATTTGGCGTACAACGCTGGAGCGTGATCTTTGCGAATTCCGCGAAATCCGCGAATTCCGTTAAAGACAGGCACTGACCTCCTTCATGCTTCGTATATTTGCTTCCCGTCGGGACTTTCGGTCCATGCGCCGAGGTCTCGCTCGAACTGATCCGAATAATGAACTGACTCGCTTTGGAAAACATCCCTCGATGGGGTTTTAGCGGTACTCCCAAACGATGGCGGTGGGGTACACCCCTTCTGAGGGGTGGGGGAACGTTCCTAGCGACCTGCAACATCAATCCGCTTTCGGCCGAAGAGCCGCGCGTCCACTGACCGTATCCCAGGACCAAGCATCGCTAACCCGGCACCGAAGGCGGCCAATACGACGCGATTGCGCAGGTCGCCAGCGCCCGACGTGATCGACCACAGCTCGACGATGACCGCCAACGATCCAGCGAGGGGGGTCCATAAACCGGCGATCACAAGTGCCCCGGCTGCGATTTCCAGAAAAGAGCACACAATGCCTGGTTCGTGGGCTGCTCGAAGCAGATCAGTAACTCCGTCATTGATCAGCAGAGTGCCCGCCACCAACCGCAGAAGCAGAAGGCCTCTTCCGGGCCATCCGTTTGGGAATATCGAGAAAAGTCTTTGCACGGAACCCTCAGCGACAAGCTTAGGTGTTCCAAAGCGCCGGTTGAATCTCCAAAAACTGGCTTTGCCATACCCCTCTTTAGAGGGGGTTCACAATTCGATGATTCCCCGTTTCAGACCGATGGTGACCGCATGCGTTCGGTCATTGGCGCCCAATTTCGAGAGAATGCTCTTGACATGTCCTTTGACCGTCTCTTCCGTAATCGAGAGCTTATCCGCGATGATTTTGTTTGCGTTTCCTGCGGCAATTAGTCTGAGTACCTCAATCTCTCGGGACGTCAGGGAGTCGTCTGCAAGATGATCTGCAACCTCAGCGGCGAGTTCTGCTGGAATCCGCTTTTGTCCCGCATGAACCGCGCGAATCGTATCCAGAAGCTCTCTGCGCAGCAGGCTCTTCAAAAGATAGGCCCGCGCACCAGCCTTGAGAGCGCGTGCAATCTGGACATCGCCGGCATACGTGGTAAGGACGATGAAGCGTGCATCAGGGTACTCATTTCGGATTGCAATCATGGCGTCCACGCCATTCATGTCTGGCATTTGCAAGTCGATGAGCACGACATCGGGCTTTTGTTTCCGGAACTCTTCGATCGCTTCCAGGCCGCTGGACGCCTCGGCGACGAACTCCATATCTCCTTCATCCGCCGCAAGCGCTCGCACGCCCTGGCGGAGTACGGGATGATCGTCCGCCAACAAAATGCGTATGGGCTTGGGTAGCTTGTCCGTCATCGATCTCGGTTCCGTTTCCAGAGTAACCACGAGCTGCTTCGCGAAATGACTTTTTCGTATGCATTTTTAGCGGGAATTCTCAACTCGATCTCAGTACCCGCTCCAGGTTCACTCCACACTTCGAATTCTCCGCCCAAATGCTCGGAACGTTCCCGCATCCCCCTAAGGCCCCAATGCCCGCCGCGTTCGGCCTGGAGGCGCTCCTCCTGATCGATTCCCTTCCCATCATCCCGGATTCGCAATCGAAATAGGCGGTCGGTATATGCCAGCTCTGTCTCAATCAGGCGCCCCTGCGAATGGCTAAATGCATTCCGCAATGCCTCGCGGACAATGCGGAATATCTCAGTGTGGAGATCTTGCTGCAGCTTGCGTGCCGAACCCTCAACGACAATCCCGAATTGCGCTGGTTGCTTGTCACCTTTGTTCGCCACCAACTCCTCTCCGAGGGCCTGGATTTCTTCTTCGAGCGTTTTGGGAGCAGTCGTGGGAGACCGAAGATCATAGATCGCGTCCCGACCTTCCATGATCGCGTGTTCGGCGCCGTCCAGCGCTGCATCCAGGGTTTGGATCGCTTCGGGTGTGCGCCCAGGAAGAAGATTGCGGGCTCTCTGGAAATGAAGGATCACTCCCTGAAAACTCTGCAACAGCGTGTCATGCAACTCGCGGGCAATGCGGGTTCGTTCATCGACTCGCGTCTCAACAACGACGTGGAATTGCTGTCGAAGTTGTCTGAGGCGGAGCTGATACAGCACCCAAAGGAGCAGGAGGAAGGCACAAACGCAGAGAGCATCAAACCAGCTCGTCTGAAACCATGCGGGCGCGATGCGGAAGTCCAGACGCGCACCCTGGTCATTCCAGATGCCGTCGTTATTGCAGGCGATGACGTTAAAATGGTATTCGCCAGGACCAAGCCTAGTATAAAAGGCTTCGCGACGAGTGCCCGCATCCTGCCATTCCTTGTCCACTCCTTTCAGCATGTATCGGAAACGTACTTTTTCGGGAACAACCAGACTCAGCGCTGTGTAGTCAATTTGGAGATTGCTGGTTCGCGGTGGCAGGGTCAGTTTCGCCAAAGAGGCATATTGTTTGCCATTCACTTTTAGAAACCGAATCACGACCGGAGGGGGCAGCCGGTTCGTGAGGACGTGAGCTGGATCGACCCAGACGATACCACCGGACGAAGCGAACCAGAGTCTGCCGTCGGTTCCCTGAATCTCTTTTCGATAGATCGTGGTGCCTCCGAATGTGCCTGGCAGGCCATCGTAGAAGTCGAAGGTCCGATATTGCACACGCCAGAAGGGATTGCGTAAAACGTGTTGGACTTCCGATGCGGGGATTTGAAGAATGCGTAAATTCTCAACCAGCCATAGGCTGCCATCGGATGCCTCCACAACGCCCTTAACGGAGCCCATGGAATCAGCGTCCGAAGGGATGATCCCTCGAAAACGGGTACCGTCGAAGAATGCCAGTCCATGTTCTCCAACGACCCAAAGATGATGCCCGCTGCCATCAATTTCTGTTACGCCGCCAACTGGTGAATCGCCCCCGGTGAAAGCCCTCTGGATCTTGCCGTGGTCCAGGACGATGATTGCGCCAGGCACATGCACACCGCCGTATCCGATCCAGACATCACCCATCCAGTCAGTGAACGCAGTCCTGGGATACAGCTGTGCGATTTCTGAAGGAGTTTCGAGTGTCTGCCATCCTCCATCTTTCCGACAGAACCATCCTCCTCTGATGGCCATCCAGAGCGCACCAGAACCATCCTCCGTCGCGACAATGGCGGGATTGAGGTAAGGCTTCGGAAACGACGGCGGCAGCGGAACCGCTGTGTACTTTCCTGCGTCATAGCGATAGATCGCGTCTGTGCAAAGCCACCAAATCGCGCCGGCCGAATCCCTGTACGCGGATTCCGGCAGGGCACAATACATATGACCGGGCTTGGTGCGTCCTGCCAAATAGGGGGCGATGGAAACCATGTTGACCCAGACATCTCCGGAATTTCCGGGGGCCAGAACGGCATTCATGGTCGAGAAGGGGTAGGTGGCCGGTATCAGAGCTGTCTTGCTAAAGCGATCCAGACCGTTGACAGTTCCGACCCAGATATTGCCCTCGCGGTCCTGCAGTATGCTCAGGGCACCGTTGTCACTCAATCCATCTTTCACGGTGAATGACCCGACTGCAGCGCTGAACCCCTTGATCTTGCCTTTCAGCAACTCAGGATTTCGAACACGACGAAGACCGTCACCCAAAGTGGTGATCCACAAAGCCCCATCCCTGTCAAAAAGAATGCCCTGGGAACCTGCAATGACTTCGGTGTCGTCAGGGGGCTGTCGCCGGTCGAACAAAGGGATCGGCCTGACGGATCGCGTCGTTTCGGCCATCCACAATTTCCCGTTTGGTGCCTGGGCGATCTGTGTTACCTGGCCCACGCGAATTCCCGTCGACTGGAACCGTTTCGCGGCCTGCGGAAGAAAGACCAGTGTGTTCTCGGTGGACACCCAAAGGGTTCCCTGCCGATCGAGAAAAACTGTACCCGCAAACTTCGAGGGGAAATTCCAGTCTGTTCCCGCCTGCTTCCATCGATTTCCCTCCAGTCGCGCTAGCCCGTTGTCGGTTGCAGCCCAGATCGTGCCTTCCCGATCCTGCGCCAGTCGCCGTATCGCTCCCGCCGGCAATCCGTCGTGGGTGGTATAGGTCGTGGCGTTTCCGTTTTTTAAAAGGCAGATGGCGCCGGTTCGAAAGCCTACCCAGAGATCGCCATTGGGCAGAGCTAAAAGTGAGAAGACCCCTTGATCCGGAAATGGGCCGCCGGACAGAGGGCTATACCGCTCGAATGTGACACCATCAAATCGGTAAAGACCGTCCAGAGTGCCCAGCCAGAGAAACCCGTCCGCAGATTGCGCCAGAGCTATAATGCCGATGGGCGCGCCGTCTTTCGGCCCCCATGCTTTGTGTGCGAATTGCGCAATGGTCCGGTCAGGGTTGAGGGCAGCACAACGCAAGCATGCGAGTGCAACAAAAAGGCAGACTTCCAGCGTCAGCACAACAAATCGAATACCCGGGATCGCCCGGCTTCTCGTCACCCTTCACCTTCGCGAGTCCGTTCAGCGGAACTTGAATTGCAATTTATTGATTCCGAGTGCCTTAATGCGGGTTTCGAGAGTCGATGCTGGAATTCCGAGCTTCGCCGCCGCCCCTGACGGCCCGGAAACCCGCCCTCTGGTCGCGGCCAGTGCCACCTCGATAATCTCCCGCTCGCTGTGGGGCTCAGTCGGATCTTTGGCCGGACGCGACGCATTCACAGCAGTTGCGCGAGGAACGGACCTTTTGGAAAGCCACGATGGGTCAATCGAGAAGACATCTCCGGAGCTCAGAATCACGGACCTTTCAATGACGTTCTGCAATTCGCGAATGTTGCCGGGCCAGTCGTAAGACTGGAACAACTCCAGGGTCTGTTTGTCGATCGAATGAATACCTTTGCCCGCTTTCACGCCGTAGCGTTGCACAAAATACTCTACCAACAGCAGGAGGTCGTCCTTTCGCTCCCGGAGAGGCGGCACCTCTATGGGAAACACGTTCAGGCGGTAAAACAGATCCTGGCGAAAGGTTCCATTAGCTACATCGGCTTCCAGGTCACGATTTGTGGCTGCGATGACTCGAACGTCGACGCGGATCGGTTTTCCTCCTCCGACGCGCTCCAGCTCCCGCTCCTGCAGCACCCGCAACAACGCAACCTGGGTCTCGGGCTGAAGTTCGCCCACCTCATCTAGGAAAATAGTTCCGCCATCGGCCAGCTCAAAACGGCCAAGGCGCCTTTGTGTGGCTCCCGTGAATGCTCCCCTCTCGTGTCCGAACAATTCGGACGCCATCAGGTCACGCGGAATAGCAGCGCAATTGACGCTCACGAAGGCTCGCCGTGCTCTCGAGGATTTCTTGTGGATTGCGCGCGCAATGAGTTCCTTGCCGGTTCCCGTCTCCCCTGTGATTAAGACGGTGGAGTCACTGGGAGCCACTTTGGCGATCCGAGAAAGAACAAGCTTCAACGGATTCGATGTACCGACAATTTCATCGAACATCGACGTACGGTCTACCTCGTCCCGCAGAGCTAGATTTTCATTGTGGAGCCGCTCTTCTGTCTTTTTCTGGTCATCGATGTCGGTTGAGGTGCCGAACCAGCGGATGATCTCGCCGGACGGGTCTTTCAGAGGGTTGTATTGAATCAACTTCCAGCGATAGCCCCCGTTCTTTTGTCGGACTCGAATTTCCATTTGGAATGGATAGCCACCCAAAAGACCTTGCTCGCGCCGTACCCGCAAAGAATCAACGTCGTCGGGATGGGAGGTCAAGGCAAAAAAAACATTGGCCTTGGCCTCGTCCATCGTGAGGCCGGACTCATTCAGGGCTACCCGGTTCGCGTATAGCATTGAACCATCGGGTGCCAGAACTGCGATTGGATTGGCAATAGAATCGGTGATCGTGAGAAGCTCTTGCTCACTTTGCCGGAGCTTCTCTTCAGCCTTCTTTTGGTCATCAACGTCCATGTGAAGCGCATACCAATGAAGAATTCTTCCGTCCGCATCGCGTAGCGGGCAGGCACGGCACTGAAACCAGCGATATACTCCATCGAATCGCCGTACGCGCACGGTCACCTCGTATGGATTCCCATTAGCAAATGCGTTGCTGACAATTTCGATTGCGTGAGGAACATCGTTGGGGTGAACGACGCTTGCCCAGTCGTTCTTTATCTCATCAAAGGACTTCCCGAAGTATGCCAAATACCCCGGATTGGCAGCCTCGAGCTCGCAAGTTGGTGATAGCCGCGAAACAAAACCGGGGATGGTATCTACGGTCTGCCGCAACGAGATTTCGGCCGCACGGAGGGTTTCCTGGTCGCTCTTAAGGTTATCGATATCAGTGACGAGTCCATTCCAGTGGAGAATTCGACCCTGAACGTCTCGCACCGGGACCCAGCGGGCCTGAAACCAGCGGTATGTGCCATCGAACCTACGGGGGCGATACTCGAAATCAAATGGCCGGCCCGTAGAGACCCCGTTACCAAAAACTTCGATAACGTGAGCAAGATCGTCAGGATGAACAGTATCGTTCGTCCGCCATTTCTTTGCCTCATCGAGCGTCTTGCCGAAATATTGGAGAAATGGTCGATTGAGGAACTCGAGGATGCCATCTGGCGAAATGCGAGCCACAAAGCCGGGGATGTTGTCCAACAAGGAGCGAGCATCGTGGTCTCTCAGCCGAAGGGCTTCTTCCGCCTTCTTGTGGTCCAGAACTGTGATGGGAACGGCTTCGGTTGTCGTGAGATCGACCGCCTCTTGGCGAACACCTCGATAGGAGGGAGCGGGGCTTTGGCTTTGATTAGTACTCATATGGAAATCCGGCGAGCTTGAGCCTTAGGCGAACCCCTTGCGAATGTGCCCAAATTTTACCCCCAGCCAATGACGAAATTCACGCCGACGGCAGATAGTGTGCCGCTCCGGTATGGGATCCACCGGAGCGCTTCATTGTCTGACAAAGCATTGGCTTGCTGGGACGGGTGAGTCGGTTGGCGAATGACCGTATGGCTCGGATTTGCTTCGGCAATATCGACTCTCGACAGTTGCGACGGATAACCCCAATTGAGCCGGCGTTCATTCTGCAGGAGTTAAGGGGGGCGGTCTACTTTGGTATTCGAAGTGCAAATGGGGCAGCCTACGGCCGATATTCGGCTCCGGAAGTGGGTGGCGAGCCCAATCTCTGCCGAAGCTTACAAAGAGGTGAGAGATGTTCGGTCGTGGCTATCTATCGTTAGCAGTATTGTTTGTCACCAGCACAATCGGTGCAACGTGTGCAGTCGCACAGAACGGCAGAGTTCAGAACATCGTGCTGGTCCACGGAGCCTGGGTTGACGGGTCGGGATGGAGACCGGTTTACGAAATTCTGACTCACGCCGGCTACAAGGTCTCGGTCGTTCAGGAGCCGCTGACGTCGTTCGATGCCGATGTCGCGGCAACACGGAGAACACTGGCACTGCAGGAAGGCAGAGTGGTCCTTGTGAGGCACAGTTACGGAGGCAGTGTCATCACGGAGGCGGGCAATGATCCGCACGTTGCCGCTCTCGTGTATGTCGCGGCCCACATGCCCGACGCCGGCGAGAGCGAAGCCCTGGATGGCAAGCGATTTCCCAGCGACCTCACGAGATCCGGATTCATTCGAAAGACTCCGGACGGCTTCAACTTTCTGGACCCATCCGCATTCCCTTCGTACTTCGCAGCGGATTTGCCACTCGAACTCGCCCAGTTCGAAGCGAGCTCGCAGGTACTCACCGCGATAGCAGACTTCAGCGCAACAATCACGGCTCCAGCGTGGCGGAGCGTACCCAGTTGGATGATCGTCGCCCTAAATGACAGGGTGATCAGCCCAGACCTCGAACGCTGGTACGCCAAACGCGCGCACAGCCACGTAACAGAGATCCGCGGCGCGAGCCACTCTGTCTATGAGTCGCAGCCTAAAGAGGTGGCGGCGGTAATCGAAGAGGCTGCACGCTCAGTCTCGCCTTAACATGGTGGCCGTTCGATCTGAAACGCAATGGAGACCACGGAGATGAATATCCTGCACATCCAGTCCTCTCCCAGGGGAGAGTCCTCGAACTCGATCGCGCTTACGAGTTCCTTTGTGGACGCGTGCCGGTCGCGACGAATCGACCGTTGTCGACACGTTGAATGTATGGCATGAGCACCTTCCGGAATTCGACCATGAATCGATCGGCGCGAAGTACAAGGCGGTGAAGCACGTACCGTTCTCAGACAGGGAGACCGAGGTCTGGGGCGCATTCAGTCTTCGATTCGGCGTTTCCGGGGCGCAGATCGCATTGTTCTCGGTACGCCCATGTGGAACTTCGGACCGCCTTATAAGCTGAAGCAGCTGATCGATCTGGTCGTCCAGAGGAACTACCTCTTTTCGTATGACGGAAGGGAGTACGGTCCGCTGGTGAAGATCGAAAAGGCGATTGCGGTGTATACGCGCGGCGTCTGATCGGAGTGGACGATCTCCGCAGCGTCATTGTGGACAATGCGTGGAACCAGAACCGACAGGAGCCGGAGGAAAGCCTCGCGCGCGGTAAGTCATCCTTAATGGAGTTAGTTGAGTGGTTTCTGAACTAAGCCACGCCGAAGGCTGCGCGAGTCCTCTCTGAAGTGAAGAACCCAGTGAATCCCCAAAACCAGCAGTCCTCAGGTTTGTGGACCAAGGGTCGCGACGAGAGGCGACGCCGCCTAGCCTGATCAGAATCCCACTTAGTCGAATCCGCTTTCGACGATTACGACTCTCGACATCGGCCCCTCAGCCCGCAGGGGTCGCGGGTGCCGCATATTGCAGGGATTAGCGACTTCTTCTGGTTTGGCATAGCAACTGCCAATGCTCAGACATGCAGGGGCATGCAGAATGGTTTCCGCGGATACGCATCCGACCGAACCAACCAGCAAGTTGGGAACATTAGCCGCGGCCCTCTTCAGGCATGCGGAAAAGGAGACTTCATTTCATGAAAATGTCGATTGGCAACTTTCTTCTTCGTCGTCTGGAGGAAGCCGGCATTCGTCACCTCTTTGGTGTCCCCGGTGACTACAACCTCGAATTCATGCAGCAGCTCGAGGATCGCGGCGAGCCAGCCTGGGTTGGGAATTGCAACGAATTAAATGCCGCGTACGCGACGGACGCTTACGCGCGCATCAACGGCCTCGGCGCCATGATTGTGACGCACGGCGTTGGGACGCTGAGCGCGATGAACGGCATTGCCGGCGCCTATAGCGAGCATGTTCCGGTGATCCTCATTAGCGGCTCTCTGCCTCTGCGATCAGTTCAACGGGGAGATCTGATGCACCACACCCTTGCCGAACGCGGAAAAGGCGATCTCTGCCGGATATTCAGTGAAGTGACGGCGGCTCAGGCGCAGCTGACACCGGAGAATGCCGCAGCGGAAATCGATCGGATCATTCTCACTGCTTGGCGGCGCAAGCTTCCGGTCTACCTGGAACTGCCGTCGGATATCGCGTACCTCGAAGTCGAGGTACCGGAGGAACCGATCCACCCCGTCATGCCGCCGAGCGATCAGGAAAACCTGAAAGCATGCGCCGAATTAATTCTGCAGAAGCTGAGCACGGCAAAATCGCCGGCGTTTCTGCTGGATATCGACGCGATGCGCTTCGGGATCTCCGGGCAGATCGTGGAACTTGCCGAGCGATTCAACATGCGCGTGGCGACGCTCAACTGCGCCAAGGGAGCTGTGCCCGAGAGCTCGGCGCAATTCGCCGGCATCTATGCCGGCATTGCCAGCGCCCCGGCAACGCGAGAAGCCATCGAAGGAAGTGATTGCCTCCTGACGGTGGGCTACCGGCGCATCGAGTCGACAACCGGCTTCTTCACGGACAAACTGCCGCCTTCCACGATCCACCTCAACGCCACCTATGCCGATTCGGCCGATAAGAATTTTCAAGGTGTTGGAATCGGGGAACTGCTGCAGTCCCTGCTCGATTCGTCTTCTTCCTCGCAGCCCACGAAACAACCAGCTCGAGCGCCGAAGAAGGCGGAGTTCGTTCCATCGGATGATCCGCTCACGCAGAACGCCTACTGGAAGGCGATTCAGAACTTCCTGCGTCCCGGCGACGTGATCGTCGTCGAAGACGGAACATCGAGCGCGGGTTTTGGACGGCTGACATTGCCTGAGGACTCCATCTACATCACGGGGGCGTACGTGTGGTGCTCGATCGGCTACGCAACCCCAGCCCTCCTCGGAGCCATTCTCGCGACGCCGGGGCGGCGACACATCCTGCTCACGGGGGAAGGATCTCTCCAGATGACGGTCCAGGAGATCTCGACCGTGATGCGGCATCGCCTGAAGCCGCTGATCTTTGTGAATCAGAACGAGGGTTACACGGTGGAGCGAGCGGTTCTGGGCAAGGACGCGAAGTACAACGACGTCGCGAGCTGGCGGTATGCAGAGCTGCCGCGCGTCTTCAGCCGTGATGAGAAGGCGGAGACTCACGTGGTCACGACCAGCAGAGAACTGCAGACCGTGCTGGAGACTCCGCATGCGGAGATGGTCTTCGTGGAGTGCGTCATGGATAAGTATGACGCTCCTCACGATCTGATCCTCGGCGGCCATGCGATTGCCGATACGGATTACGGAGCGCGAGGACCGCAATTCGTCCCGAATGCGCAAATCTCTTTCCCAGCACATTGAATCCACACGTCACCCCACTTCATTCCAGCGGCTTTGGCCAGGACGGTAGATGCGATACGCGTCGACATCGGTGATTCGGCTCTGAGAAGAACCCAAGAAAGACAAATCCACAGAGGAGAGACGACCGTGAAGAGAGCAGCGCTGGTTCTCTTGTTGGCAGCAGCCGCCGCCTATGGGCAGGAAGATCACAGCGGGGCCGTATCGGTGGGCCCTGCTGGTCAGAGTCTGATTGCTACTGTGCGAAACCCGTCTGCCGGCGCGCTCCAGAGAGAAGGGGACCCCTGGTACGTGAGAGTCGGGGGCGTAGGTGCGGTCTATCATTCAAGCGCCACATTTGAAACAGGCGGCGAAGTAATTCCCGGCGCCAGCGCGCAAGTAAGCAACAACGAGAGCATTACGTTCGACGTGGGATACGATTTGACCAGGGATATTTCCGCCCAGTTGATGTTTGGAATCCCACCGAAGCCGACGATCAGCGGACAGGGAACGGTGGCGCGACTGGGAGAGCTTGGCGCCGTACGGTACGGCCCGACGATCGCCTCAGGCTTGTACCGGGTCCGGCGATGGCGGGTATTCCAGCCTTATGCGGGACCCGGTGTTGCGTACGCAATCTTCCTCAAGGATCATGATGCGGCAGTATCGGATCTTCACGTCGCTAACAACTTCGGAGCTGTTTTTCAGGCCGGTGCCGATTACACGGTGACCGGACGGTGGAGCTTTTTCGGCGACTTTAAGGAGGTTTGGCTTGGCGTCAACGCACACGGATTGATTGGCGGCGATATCCCCGTTACTGCTCATGTGCCGCTCAACCCGAGCCTGGTCTCTGCCGGTATCACCTATCATTTTGGGCGAAAGCGGAGGAAGTAGTTGTTGTGCGAAACGCATGGTAGGCATCATGAAGAAGCCTGTCTTGGTTGTCTCGTCCGATCTCACACAGTCCGCCGAGGAGCGGGTTGAAAGGGAGTACGACGTCAGGCGAAAGCCTGGCGGAGAGTTATTCACTTGCGAAGAACTTCTGGCAATATCCGAGGGTGCCGCTGCGATACTTATCACTCCATTCAATCGGCTCGACGCCGGTTTCTTCGGGCATGTCTCGCCTTCCGTCAAAGTCATTGCCACTACGTCCGTAGGCATCGATCACATCGACATGAAGGCAGCTGCAGAGCGAAGGATTGCCATTGGATATACGCCGGCGGAGGTTACCGACGCGACAGCGGACATTGCGATGTTGCTGCTCCTCGGCGCAAGCCGACGCGCATTCGAAGCCCAGGAACTGGTGAGAAGTGGTGAGTGGACCCTCGCACGCGCGGGAGGCCTCCTTGGGTGGCAGATGACCGGCAAGACGCTCGGGATCTTCGGGATGGGACGCATCGGGCAAGCTGTCGCCAGGCGCGCACGCGCTTTCGGTATGAAAATCCACTACTCGAATCCCCGCCCGCTACCTGAAGCGACGGCGAGTGACGCAGTATTCCATGCCGATCCGACCGAGTTGCTGAAAGCGAGTCAGTTCTTGAGCCTGCATGCGCCGGAAACGGCAGCAACGTACCATTTTCTCAACGCGCAGACCATTGCTCTCCTTCCTCAGGATGCTGTCGTGGTGAATACAGCCCGCGGCGGCCTGATCAAAGATGACGACCTGATCGAGGCCCTCAGGACCGGTCGTGTCGCAGCAGCTGGTCTGGACGTCTTCGAAGGCGAGCCAAAGCTCAACCCAGCGTACATCTGCCTCAGGAACATCTTCCTATTGCCGCATATCGGCTCGGCGACACTGGAGAGCCGAACAAACATGGCCATGACAGCTCTCGATAACATCGACGCCGTTCTGAATGGACGCGCCGCCCCGTCGCTTGCAAGGCTATAGCTGGTCCCCCGGACAGATCTGCCTGGCCTCTCTTTTTGCTGTCGGTTGAGACAGCGTTGCGGAGTTCGGGCGTCAATTGCCGAGGAAATGGCCTTCGACCCCCGCTCGATAAGTCAAATGCATGGGATCGTGGACGATCCGGCATCAGTGCTGCAATGACGCCTCCTGAAGTAGAGCATCCAGAGGTCAAACCGCCGAGCTGGAGCGCCAGCGCCATCCTGCAACAGCAATTTGTCGATCCTGAATCGACTTTTACGACTCTCGACACTCGCTGCAGAAACCTCCCACTGAATTGCCCTTGACGCTTCTGAAGTTAGAAGTTCAAGCATCTTTGGCATATCAAATGCCAACAGGAAAATGTCGGTTGAAACGAGATTGGCTGGGATTGAATGCTCGCCTCGATCGTTGGCCGAAAAAAACACGCGTCCACGAGAATACCGGCGACGCAGAACATCAGGAACGGAGCAAAAGAATGACTTCTAACAAGCCTATTCAACGTGTCGCCATCGTCGGCACAGGAGTGATCGGTGCGAGTTGGGCAGCCTACTATCTCGCCCGTGGTTTCGATGTCACCGCGACTGATCCTGGTCCTGATGCGGAGAGCAATCTCCGTAAGTATGTGGATGACGCCTGGGAATCCCTGACCGCAGTTGGATTGTCCGAGGGCTCTTCGAGCGATCGCCTGGAGTTCACGACCAACATGAAGGAAGCGGTGGCCGGGGCAGATTTTGTCCAGGAGAACGCACCAGAGCGTCCGGACTTCAAGATTAAGCTCTTTGCCGACCTCGACGACGCCACGCCTGCCGATTCCATCATCGCCTCCAGTTCCTCAGGAATCACCATGGATGTGATCCAGTCGGGCTGCAAGCGGCCCGAGCGCTGCGTCATCGGCCATCCCTTCAACCCGCCGCACATCATACCCCTGGTCGAGGTTGTTGGCGGAGCGAAGACGTCGGAGCAGACCATCACACGAGCCATCGAGTTCTACGCGGCTATCGGAAAGAAACCGGTCCGACTCTATAAATCCCTCCCGGGACACGTCGCCAACCGCTTTCAGGCCGCGCTCTACAAGGAAGTGCTGTACCTCGTTCAGGAAGGTGTGCTCAGCGTCGAAGACGCCGATACCGCCATCTGCTACGGCCCCGGATTGCGATGGGGCGTCATGGGCCCCAGCCTCCAATGGCACCTAGGCGGCGGAGCGAACGGAATTCATCACTTCATGGAGCACCTCATGACCCCGCTCGCAGGCATGATCAAAGGGCTCAGCACCCCCGACGTGACGGACGCCTTGAAGCAGTCTGTCGTCGATGGAGTGACGAACGAGGCAGGCACGCGTTCGGTGGAAGAGCTCGCGAAGCGAGAGAACCAGGTTCTTGTTGGCCTCCTCGCGTTGCGCGCGCAGGCTGGACTCTAGATCACATTTTCTAACGCGGGCAACTGCGCTCAGCGCAGGTGAGCCTGGAGTTCCGTTGCCTGCCAGCAAGCGCGAGCAGGTCGAAAGTAGCCTCAACAAATCAAGAAACAAGGAGCAATTCTTCCATGGGCGCAATTATTTCCGAACCGATCAACGCAGGAACCACCTCAAGAGCCACGTCCGGGCGTCTATTTTTCCTTGATCTTGGCGCTGGCCGCGTTCTTTCTGCAAACCCGGATGGTTCCGATTTGAAGACAATCGTCAACGAAGGCCGGCGACTGCCGGACGGGCTCGTAGCAGATGCGTCGGCCGGCCATCTCTACTGGACCAACATGGGCAATCCCAAGAAGAACGACGGTTCTATCCTTCGCTCCGATCTTGACGGCAAGAACATGATCACGGTCGTTGCTCCAGGAAGTACGTTCACGCCGAAGCAGCTCCAACTGGACAAGAAGAACGCAAAGCTCTACTGGTCGGACCGCGAGGGCATGCGAGTGATGCGATCAAGTCTGGACGGATCGGAGATCGAAACTCTCGTAGATACCAGCGATGGCGATCCGCGCCCAGGACCGGACGCCAGGAAGTGGTGTGTCGGCATTGCCGTCGACGTCGACGGCGGCAAGGTCTACTGGACCCAGAAAGGCGACGACAACGCTGGCCAGGGTCGCATTTTCCGGGCCAACATTGAGATTCCGCGCGGGCAGTCGCCTTCGAATCGCGGAGACATTGAACTTCTCTATGACAATCTGCCTGAGCCAGTCGATCTCGACCTTGATCTTGCCAATCGAACACTCTATTGGACGGACCGGGGCGACCCGCCACGCGGAAATACCGTGAACCGCGCACCCATGGATCCGGGCCCGGCAGTCCGGCCAGAACCCGAGATTCTCTTCACTCATTTGATGGAAGGAATCGGCCTGGCTCTCGATCTGGAAGGCGGCCGGATGTTTGTTACGGACTTCGCCGGTTCCGTCTACAGCGCCAATCTCGACGGTTCAAACCAGAAGACGATTGTGGCAGCCGAAGGAAATCTGACGGGCATTGCATACGCAGAGCTGCCCGCCGGGCAGTAACAAACTGGTCAGATCCACTTTATTTCGAGGTATCACATGAAAAACCGGCCCCATGTCGTAATAATTGGCGGAGGTTTTGGCGGACTGAGCGCAGCACGTGCGCTGAGACGGGCTCCTGTCGATATCACATTGATCGATCGCCGGAACTTCCATCTGTTTCAGCCACTGCTTTACCAGGTGGCAACTGGCTCACTCTCGCCTGGGGAGATTAGCGCGCCGTTGCGAGGGGTCCTGGGCAAGCAAAAGAACGCGAAAGTCCTGCTCGGCGACGTTATCGACGTAAATCCGGACACGAATTCAATCCTCCTGGCAGATGGGGCGATCATACCGTACGACTTTCTGATCGTCGCTGCCGGAGCTCAGACTTCGTATTACGGACACGAGGAGTGGCGTCAGTGGGCCCCCAGTTTGAAGAGTATCGAAGAGGCAACTGAGATTCGCCACAAAATTCTATATGCGTTTGAGGTCGCCGAGCGGATCACTGATCCGGTCGTCCGGACGTCGTGGCTGACCTTTGTAATTGTTGGCGCCGGCGCAACCGGCGTTGAGCTTGCCGGCGCGATCGGGGAGATCGCAAGACAAACCCTCAGAAACGACTTCCGGTCGATCCATCCCGAGGAGGCCAGGATCATCCTCATGGATGGAGCTCCTCGCGTATTGATGCCCTTTCCGGAAGAACTTTCGGGCAAGGCGACCCAATCGCTGGAACGTCTCGGTGTGCAGGTTCGCACTGGAGTCATGGTGAAGGGGATTGATCGTGAAGGCGTCACGACAACCGAGGGCTCCTCCGAAGTACGCCTTGACGCCAGAACAGTGATTTGGGCCGGAGGTGTTGCGGCTCCGCCCATTGGAAGGGCGCTTGCGAAAAGCACCGGGGCGGAAACGGACAAGAGCGGCAGAATCAGGGTTGGACCCGATCTGACCCTGTCAAGGTTCCCAAACATTTTCGTAATTGGGGATCTCGCCATTGCCGTTGATGGCTCTGGAAAGCCGCTGCCCGGAGTCGCCCAAGTGGCGATGCAGGGAGGGGCCTACGCGGCCAAAACCGTGGTCAAGAAAGTCACAACTGGAAAGGCGCTACCGCCTTTCAAGTACTTCGATAAGGGAAGCTTGGCGGTGATTGGACGCGCGGCTGCGGTCGCGAACGCGTTCGGCGTCAAGCTCTCCGGTTTGCCTGCCTGGCTGGTGTGGGCCTTCATTCACCTCATGTACATCGTAGAGTTCCGAAATAGAGTGCTCGTGCTCATTCAGTGGGCTTTCCAGGATCTCACGTTCAGCAGGGGGGCCCGCTTGATCACGGGACGGACGACCACGGACTTTGACTTCAACAAAGAGATGGCTGCCCAGGGCGCCGAAGTTCCCGCCGGCCGAGCGCAGCCGGTTGGAACAACATCATGAACCCAACCGGCAGTCGCAAACATCGATTTGATGCGACTGCCGCCAACTCTTGAGGTCGCCATATAGCCACCCATCCTTCGACGCTGCTTTGATTCCACCAGGGATCTGAAAACGCCTCCAAATTCGCTCATCCTTGAGCGGACCAGTTGCCTGCCTTCATGATCGGACACCTTCTTCAGTTCACGGTTGGAAGTGATTCCGGATCGCTTCGTTTCGGAGCTACTGATAGAGAGAGTTCAGCTCGGCGCGACAGGTTTCGCTGAAATGTCTCAGAGGGTTTCCAACGTTCATCGCTCTCGATTCAATTTCCTCAGCTGTCATGTTGGGCCGCGGATAAGTGGCCATGATCGTTTGAATGAGTTCTTCGGCCTTTTGAAGCACGGCCATTGAGGAACTGATTCGAATGCGGCTCACCAACGCGTAGAGCGGCAGGAGCTTTTCAAGATCGCTGCTGCTGTGCTGCAGGGCATCGATCAGCATCCGCGCGCTTTCCCCGATGAAGTCGGAATACAGCGCTTCTCGCCGAGCCATCTGCTTTCCCAGCATGTCACGACGATCCTGATGCCTCGCCGTGATCCACGTCCCGAAGACTGAGCCGGCCGCTCCCACCAGCGAACCGCCAATCGCCGCTGCCGCCGTGATGATATTGACAGGTGCTCCGAACATTGTGGCCTCTCTCCTTTCGCCGATTCATGGAGCGGCGATGTGATACCTAATCACATCCTGATTGGCTATGCGTCAGCATGCACTTCGCATGCCAGTCTGCAAAGCACAAGGGCAGCACTACCGACTCCCTGCTTGCCCCTCTAAGTCCCTGATATGACCGCAAATTAAAGAACGGTGCCGGTCCGTTCAATCAAGAAGCCCGAGTGGAGCAGAGGGTTCGCTGTCGAATCCCAATTCGACAATTACGACTCTCGACATGTCATTGGAGAGCGCGCAGATCCCAATCCCCATTCATTCTGCTGCGGTTGGCGAGTTCTTCGGTTTGGCATCGCAACTGCCAGTGTTCAGACGTCGGTCAGAATACCCCCAATGGAGAGCTGCCTTCGGAAGGGATTCAGTCATGAGTCAAACGACCCAAGTCATCGCATCACGAGTGTTGAAGCGCGCTTGGCAAAAGTATGGGACCCCTGTGATTGTTGTCGCGCTGGCGGCGGCGGTCATTGTCACAGTTACGCGCAATTGGAATGGCTGGGAAGGCTCAAAGACCGAGCAGGTAACCAACGACGCATACGTTCAGGGTGATCTCACCCCACTGAGCACGAAGATCTCGGGCATCGTTCGCGAAGTAGACGTGAACGATTACCAGAGTGTTCACAGGGGGGACCTCCTGGTTCAACTTAATGACGCTGACTACCGGGCTCAGACGGCGCAGGCTGCCGCCGCGGTTGAGGCAGCCAGGGCGGCTATTGAAGACAACCACAGGCAACAGGAGCTGGAAGACGCAAAAATTCAGCGCGCACTCGCTGGTGTCGACGATGCAAGGGCTCAGATCACCGCCGCACAAGACAGTAAAGACGCCGTGCATGCAGAGCTCGTTCGCAGTCGCGAGGAGCGGGCTCGGCAGGAAGCACTGTTCAGGGTGAATGCCACAACGCAGCAGACACTCCAGGCCGCGGTCGCCAGTGAGCAGAGTTTTGCCGCGCAGGCGGCAGGCAGCGACGCAGAAATTGCGCAGGCACGAGCATCGCTCAGCAGTGATGAAGCGGCGGCCGAAGCGGAGCGCCGCAGCAAAGCCGTACTGGAATCTGAGCAGGACCAACTCGTCGCCGATCTTCATGCTAGGGAAGCTGCGCTTACTGTAGCCGAAGTGGACCTGGGCTACACACGGATCGTGGCACCGGCGGACGGAACTGTGGGTGAGCGTCAGGTTCATCCCGGACAACTCGTGAGCCCGGGTACGCAGGTAATACCCTTTCTCGACACCACTCGATGGGTGGCTGCGAACTTCCTCGAGACCCAACTCACGAATATCAAACCCGGAGACCCTGCTGAGGTTCGCGTGGACGTCTACCCTGGCCGCGTGTTCAAGGGGCGGGTTCTCGAGATCGCACCGGCAAGCGGTTCGCAGTTCGCATTACTTCCTCCGGACAATGCCACTGGCAATTTCACCAAGGTTGTTCAGCGAGTGCCGGTCAAGATCGCCCTGGATAACTCAGCGCTGGCTTCGCAGCTGCGCCCGGGACTCTCTGCGGAAGTCACATTGAGGACCGCGAGGTAACCCGATGAGCGCAACCTCCATGTCGGCCCCGGCTGAACGTCCCGCATTACGCGGTCCATCACCGTTCCCGGCGGATTTGTCTCACAGCCCTCTGCTCGGGATTCTGGGCGTCCTTCTTGGCGCAGCGATCGTAACCCTGACGGGACGATTGCTCAGCCTCGGGCTGGCCGATCTGAAGGGAAACGTCGGCATCAGCCATGACGAGGGAGCGTGGATCGGCAGCACATTCAACGTTGCCATCATGTTCATTGGGCCATTCTCGGTCTACCTGGGTGCGCTCGCGGGAACCCGACATCTGTTGTTGGTGTGCGCGTCCGCTTTCACCGTGGTCTGTGCGTGTCTTCCCATGGTTCACAATTATGACCCGCTGATTGTACTCCTGGCGATTGCCGGGCTAACCTCTGGTCCCTTCTATCCGCTGACGCTCGCATTTGCATTGCGCAATATCCCCTTACGTTACCTGGCTCTGGTGCTCGCGCTCTACGCGTTCTTCATTGAGGGCGCTGTCAATCTAGCGCCCACCCTTTACGGCTTCTTCCGCAATCACATGTCCTGGGAGTGGATATTCTGGCTTCCTGCAGTTGCGACACCGGTGATGATGCTTTGCATCCACTTCGGAATTCCGCGCTCGCAGAGGCCACAAAGTGGGAAGAAGCCTCCCAGCTTTGCTGGATTTCTATATCTCAGTGCCGGATGCGCGCTGCTTTACGCAGCGCTGGATCAGGGGCAGAGGCTCGACTGGTGGCGATCGGGATTGTTCAGCGGATTGGTCGGAGGCTCTGCGGTTCTTTTCCTATGCTCTCTGCTCGAAAGATTAAGGCGTCCGAACTTTCTGATCGACCTTCCCTACCTCCGCAACTGGAATACGATCCTGCTGGCCATTGCGCTCTTTTCATTCCGATTCGTGCTGCTGGCGACCGTCATCATCATTCCCATGTCGCTGTCCGTGCGGGGGCTCGACGCCGGGCAGTACGCTCCGGCGGTATTCTGGACCGCCATTCTGGAGCTCACGCTGGCTTTCGTCGGCGCCCTCCTTCTATATAGAGGAATCGACTCACGCCTGTTGATGGCACTTGGCTTTGCAGCGATCGCGCTTGCCTGCGCGATGAATTCAGGTTTCACGAGCGCATGGTTCCCCCAAAGCTACTACAGGACGGAATTGCTGATGGGGGTTGGCCAATCCTTCGCCCTTCTTGGGCTGGTCTCCTCCATCATTCTGCAGGCCACATTCTCTGGAGCCCTCGAAACCCCTCAGCGCGCTTTGACCCTCTCGGCCTTTTTTCACACTGTACGCCTGCTGGGCGGAGAAGCCGGCGTGGCCGCGATGGGACATTTCATTGCCAACCGGGAACAACTGCATTCGAACCTTCTGGGGCTGCACGTTCAGTCGGGCAACTGGGTCACGGAAGGCGCAGTGCATACTTTGGCTGCGGGCCTTGCGGGAAGATCGAACGGTATGGCGGGTGCGGCCGGCCGTGCCCTGGACATCATTGGCAATAAGCTTCGCCTGCAAGCGTACAGTCTCACGTTTATTGAGGGCTTCCATCTTCTTGCCTGGGAGTGCATGGCGATGTTGCTTGTCACTGCCGTACTTCGAAGGTCACCTATGAACTTTCGCCAGCTGCCTGTCCTGCAGGACGGCTCCAAATCATCTCAGGAGGGCCGGCCGTGAAGACGCGATCATTGTTCATCTTCTCTCTTCTCCTCGCCAGCACGCTCTCGATGATGGCGCAACAAGAGGATGCCGGGGTCCCGCGCACGATCACTTTGCAGGAAGCAGTTGCGCTGGCGCTCGAGCACAATCACGACATACGAATCGCGGCTCTCACCGTTCAGGAAGAAGAGCGAGCGAAAGAGGTCGCTCGAAGTGCATACTTTCCGGTGCTCAATAATCACAGTACTTTCGCCCACGCGACGGACTCGCAGTTTATCGGCATACCCGCCGGTGCTTTCGGAACGGTGGGTGGCGCCGCGCTCCCGTCCCACACCCTGATCATCAACCAGGGAGCGCTGAGCTTCGCACTCAGCGATTCGGGATTGGATCAGCCCTTGACGGAGCTCTTCAAGATCAAGGCGGCCAATGACGTTGCGCGCGCCGATGTCCACGCAAGCAAAGAGAAGGCTCGTTCAGTCCAGAATCAGGTCGCGCTGACCGTGCGGGAGCTCTATTACAAGATCTTGATCGTGCAGACACAGCAACAGTCGCTTGAAGCCGAGATTCGCGCCGCCAACGATCTTCAAAGCGAACGCTTGCAGCAGGTCAAATACGGAGACTCGCTGGAAGCGGATCTGATCGAGAGTCGGGCGCAGTTGCTGCAGGCCAGACAGGATTTGCTGACTGCGCAGCTACAGCTATCGGACCTGCACATGCAGTTCAACGACGCTCTGGGACTTCCCATCCGGAGCGAGGTTGTTCTCGATCCTGACATTGCCCTCCCTGCCGCAGCTCCATCGCGCGATGAATGTTTGAAACTGGCGCTCGATTCAAATCCAGACATTGCAGAAGCGCAGGCGGAGGTAGACAAGGCGGCCGCCGGGATCCGCGAGGCCAAACGAGAATACATTCCCGACTTTGAGGCTTTTGCTCACTACACCTACGCTGACAACGTCCCCTTCCTCGCCCGCAACTACGGAACGTTTGGCGTTCATTTGAGCTATGACATTTTTGATGGCGGAAAGAAGCGAGCCACACTCCGCGAACGCGATGCGCAGGCGGACCAGGCGAAAGAGAATCTGGCGCGCATTCGCGATGCGATCGCGGTAAAAGTTGAGACCGCCTATAACAAGCTCGAGCAAACAGAACAAATGGTGGCGGTGTCGCGTGAGCTGCTCGCCGCCCGTCAGGAAGCCAGCCGCGTGTCCGCGCAGGGGCTGAAACAGGGCACCCATCTGCGCTCTCAAGCCGACGCGGCCGCCGCTCAGGAATCAGAGGCCAGGACATCGCTCCTGCAATCACAACTGGAATACGCGCAGGCGCAGGACGAGCTGAACGAGGCCATAGGCAATGGAGCAGATGAATGAGGCGTCTTCCGTCTAAAGAGGCCAGACATCAGCCCTGCTTCGAAAAGGAACACACCATGAAAGAGGCATCGACTCCATTTCGGAAAATCATCGTCGCCTATGACGATTCTCCAGCGGCTCGCGAAGCACTTGATGCAGGCATCGAGTTGTGCAGGCTGGTTGGCACGTCCCTGGAAACGATCACCGTAATTGAGCCGCCGCCCGTCTATTCAGGGTTGGTCATCGCCATCGCGCCAGAGGCGGCGCGAGACCTCGAAACGGGTCGGGAGCGACGGTGCCGGGAGATGATGGAGTTCGCCGTCGCAGAGGGACGACGCCACGGCATCGGCGTAACCGGCCACGTGCTCGAGGCCGGAGAAGTCGATGGCGTCATTTCTTTCCCTCGCGCCCAGGAGGCGGATTTGCTTGTCATCGGCCTTCGGCAGCACAACTCAGATGTGGCTCGACTCTGGAGCACGGTATCGAGATTGGAACAGGACGCACCATGTACCTTCCTGGCGATTCGGCCACTTGCGCAAAGGGCTGCGGATGAGTACGTGGCTGACAGGGACCAAAATCAGATGGAAGCTCGGGCATGACGCACAGTTTGCAAATCACACTGGAGAGCCGTTCGGAGGTCACTGTGATGTGGCTGCAGGGCCGCATTGACATCGAGTCGTCACCTTGGTTGCGTGACCAGCTGCTTGCACTGTTGCGAAGGACATTTGCACCCCAAACAGTCTTCATTGACCTCTCAGCAATTGTCTATATGGATACGTCCGGCATCGCCACCCTGCTGGAAGGACTCAAACTCGCGACGGTAAGAGGCATTGCAATGCGCCTTCAGGGGCTTCAGGGGCGGATCCATCGCTTATTCGAGGCCACAGGCATTGGTTCGCTGTTCAGCGCGCCTGCGCACAATTTCTCGGTACCAGAGGTGTCCTGATGGCGACAATCCTCGAAAACGTCGGCCGAAAAACCATAGAGCAGCTTGATTACGTCGGAACCGTAAACATTCAGCTGTGGTCGACGCTTCGCGCCATGAAGACTGCTTTTCCTGTGGTTGGTAACCGCTACCGATGGCGGGCAACTGTGCGCCAAATCCTTCAGATCGGGTATGACGCGCTGCCGATGATTTCCCTCATGGCCGTTTCCACCGGGTTCATTCTTGCGATGCAAGGAGCCTCCGAATTGCGCCGCTTCGGCGCCCTGCACTATGTCATTGATCTGGTTGCAGTCGGTTTCACGCGAGAACTCGGCCCGCTGTTGACGGCGATTGCAGTCAGCGGGCGGTCAGGCTCGGCATTTGCGGCCGAGATTGCCACCATGAAGGTCACCGAGGAGCTTGATTCGCTGCGGGTGATGGCATTCGAACCGATTGAGTTCGTCCTTGCGCCAAAGTATCTGGCTGCGCTGATCAGCGTTCCCTGTCTGACCGTGGTCTCCAATGTTTTTGGAATTGTCGCCGGCGGACTTTTCATGTTTCTCAGTACCGGACTTGCACCCGGGTTGTACTTCCGGTACGTGCTGGCATCCATAGCGCTGCGCGACGTAATCATGGGTCTGTTCAAAGCCCTGGCGTTTGCCACGATCATCGCTCACATTGGCGCCATCGAGGGGTTTCGGGTTCGCGGCGGACCTGACGCAGTGGGCCGAGCGACGACCAGTGCAGTCGTGAAATCGACCTTCCTCGTAATCGTCGCCGACGCCATTTTCACCACCATCTTCTTCTTTTTCGGGGTGCACTGATGGCGACCATTTCCATTCGCGACCTGGTTGTTGAGTACGATGGCCGCCGAGTTCTGGACGGTCTCAATCTCGACATTGCGTCCGGCGAAACCATGGTTCTGCTGGGCGGCAGCGGCTCGGGAAAATCCACGCTCCTGCGCCAGATTCTCGGATTGGAGCGTCCGAAGTCGGGCAGCATAGTCGTCAAGGGCGTTGACATCACCAAATGCTCGCCTTCTGAACTTCGAAAGGTTCGGCATTCCATCGGTGCGGCTTTTCAAAGCGCGGCATTGTTCAATTCGCTCACCATCGAAGAGAACGTCGCCCTGCCTCTGCGCGAGCACACCGTTCTTGCACCGTCCGTCATCGACCTGATGGTCTGGATGAAACTGGCCGTCGTGGGATTGGCGGACTTTGGCAATTTGCACCCCCAGGAGCTTTCGGGCGGCATGAAGAAGCGCGGGGCCGTGGCACGCGCCCTGTCCCTCGACCCCGAGATTCTGATTTTGGATGAACCCTCTGCCGGCCTCGATCCTATTGTAGCCGCCGAACTCGATGAGCTGATTCTGCTTCTCAGGCAGACATTCCAGATGACGGTCATCGTTGTCACCCACGAAATGGCCAGCGCATTTCGTATTGCGGATCGTATTGCCATGTTGTATCAGGGCTCCTTCATCTCGGTAGGGACGAAAGAAGAAGTTAAAACGAGCCGCGATCCGCGCGTTCGAAGGTTTCTCGACCGTGTTCCGGCAAGCATGGATAACCCGGCAACCATAGCTACTTACTTCCATGAATACCTGGGGAGAAAGGAGGCATTTCAATGAAAACGGAAGCAAAAGTCGGAGCCTTCGTTTTGGGATGCCTCTCTATTCTGGCGTTTACGCTCATCTACCTCATCGGCACCCAGTTCAGCACGGACACGGTTCCATATCACACCTATTTGCGCTATGCGGGGGGCCTCGAGCCCGGGGCTTCTGTGCTTTTCGGAGGAATCGAAGTGGGGAAAGTAAAGGCGGTGCAGCCCTGGGCATCCGACCCGACCAGGATCGAGATTCTCTTCAGCGTAAAGAAGAGCACGCCGCTCAATGAAAAGTCGGTTGCCACACTGGGGGTGGTCAGCGTCATGAGCGGGCCAGTCCTGTCCATCACCACGGGAAGCGAAGACGCCCGGCGCCTTGCGCCCGGATCGTCGATTCCCTCAAAAGAGAGCGCCAGCCTCGACGAGATTGCCGGGAAGATGGTCGAGGTCGCGGACAACGCAAATGCTCTGATTACCCAGGCCCGAGGAGAATTGCAGGACATAAATACCGATGTGCACAGTCTCCTCGTGAATCTGAATACACTGACCGGCAGGCCAAATCAAACAAGAGTTCAGGGTGTACTGGACAATGTCAACCAAATCTTAACGAAGGAAGGGCCTAAGATCGATCGTCTTACCGATCAACTGAACACCCTGACACAGCACGCAGATGGAACCATTCAGAACGCGAACGGGGCAATCACGGATACTCGGGAACCGCTCCACAGTGACCTGATGGAACTGCAGGCCACACTGCAGGAGACCAGATCGCTGCTGAGCGATATGCAGGTAATGGTTCGCTCCAACAATGACAAGATCGACGACACGGTGGAGAATCTGCGGACGGCGAGCGACAACCTCGATCAGCTGACCGATTCGCTCAAGCAGCGCCCATGGAGTCTGATTCGCATCAAGCAGCCTAAAGAACGCGAAGTTCCACAAGGGAAGTGAGGCGCAACATGATGAAGAGATCCTCTGCGATACTCATTGCGCTGACAGCCATGATCCTTTTGTCAGGCTGCCTCGGGGCGGTGAAGTATCCAAACTACTACACCCTGACTGTTCCAGCGCCTCCCGATCCACCGGCACCGGAAACGGCTCATGCCATTCTGGCTGTTCGCGAGTTTAGGGCACCCGAGTACCTGCGCCAGGGTTCCATTGTCTACAGGCCGTCTCCTGAGCAAATCGGGTTTTACGCCTATCATCGCTGGGCAACGGATCCGCGCGACTTCGTCACGGAAGCGGTGATGGATCGACTGCGGGCCAGTGGCAAGTTTGCTCAGGTCGAGCCCTACAACGGACGCGCCGACATCGACTATGTCTTGATCGGACGCCTGGAGAACCTCGAAGAAATTGATTACGAGGGCGACGTGAAGGTCGAAGTTTCCCTTTCGGTCCAACTGGAGCGTCTCTCGACGGGCGCCACCGTGTGGACCAATTCCGTGACCGAGGAGGGGAAGGTGGTCCGCCGTGACGTGCCGGCCGTTGTCGCAGCAATGAGCCGCACAATGGAAAAGGCAATCGACAAGCTGCTGACTCCCGTCCCTGCGGTACGAGGCGAACCACCGCCCCCCCGCGCAGGAGTTACGGAATAATTAGCAATTGCGATGCAGGCGCGCCGCGATTTGCACCCGTGCTCTCCCTTCGCGGACAAGTTGCAATGTTCCAGAGAAAAAGCATTGTTCCTGCGAACCCCGCCCCTGACTTTGCTCTGAACGGAACTAGTTGGGACGACCACAGCCGGTTGGTTGTGATACGCGATTGGCTCAACGAGACTTTGACTGAAGTTGATCGAAGCAGCAGTCGCCCCGACCAGAAGTCGGGTTTCCGACCCTCAGGGGCGGTGGCGAAGCCAGAGACTCCAGCTTCGAATTCCGAGACGCACAAGGTCTAAATGTCGATCTCCGAGCTTCATGTTGTCGAATCTGCTTCGACGATTACGACTCTCTCGACGCGCGCCGCAGGGAGCAGTTGTTCTAACTCCATTCATTCTGCATGGATTAGCGGAATTAGACCCTGGCACTGCAAGTGCAATTGCTTCGATGTCGGTGGATGTAACCACCGTCGCTACGCAGAGCGGAGCCAGTCATGGTAACTCTTCTTGCAGCGCGTTCACAAATGGGCATGTCACTGGCTTTCCACATCATCTTTGCGGTGATCGGCGTCTCGTTGCCGCTGATGATGACGATTGCGGAGTGGAGATGGAGGAGGACCAGCGATCCGGCCTATCTCCTTCTCGCCAAGCGGTGGGCGAAGGGGACAACCATTCTCTTCGGCATTGGCGCCATCTCGGGAACGGTTCTTTCCTTTGAACTGGGTCTGCTTTGGCCGCGGTTCATGCAATATGCCGGTCCGGTCATCGGGATGCCGTTTTCCCTCGAAGGCTTCGCATTCTTTACCGAGGCAATCTTCCTCGGGATCTATCTCTATGGCTGGAACCGAGTTCCTGGCTGGCTTCATCTGTTCGCAGGCGTGATTGTTTCGCTGAGTGGGCTTCTCTCGGCAATCTTCGTAACTCTCGTCAATGGATGGATGAACACTCCGACCGGATTCCGGATCGTCAACGGCCAGTTCGCGGATATTCATCCTCTCGCTGCTATGTTGAATCCCGCCGGGATACCCGAAGCGATTCACATGGTGCTGGCCGCTTATACGGCTGCTGGATTCGCAACTGCTGGCATTCATAGCTGGCTGTTCCTTCGCCGCGGGCGGAACCGTTTCGACGAACTGGCGATCGGCATCGCATTGGCAGTCGGAGGCTGCGCAGTTCTGGCTCAGAGTATCAGCGGCGATGCGCTTGCACGTATGGTGGCTCACTATCAACCGATGAAGCTGGCAAGTCTCGAGGGGCAATTCAGGACAGAGACAGGAGCTCCTTTGCGAATCGGCGGCCTTCCCCTTCCGGAACAACGAGTGACGAAGTATGCCATCGAGATTCCCGACGGGCTGAGTCTTCTCGCCTTTCACAATCCGCACGCCCGCATCCTGGGGCTTGACCAGGAATCCGAGACGGACTGGCCAAATGTCAGGATGGTTCACATCTGCTTCCAAATCATGGTCGGCTGCGGCAGCCTGTTGTCGCTGTTCGCATTGCTATCCGCCTGGTTTGCGTGGAGGAAGCGCCCGCTCAGCAGACAGCTGACGTTCCTGAAGACTGCGGTCTTAGTGAGTCCTTTGGGATTCATCGCACTGGAAGCCGGTTGGATGGTGACAGAGCTCGGTCGGCAGCCGTGGGTTATTTATCACCTGATGCGAACAAAAGATGCTGTGACCACCACTCCGAATATCGCGGTCACCTTCCTGGGAATGACGCTGATTTACTGCGTTCTGGGGGTGATCGTCGTCTGGTTGCTGAGCAAACATGTGATTGCGCAGCCCGACCGGCAGCAGGTCGAAGGCTCGGGAGTACTGGCATGAATCCCCCCATGATACTCGCTGGCATCATCATCGCCGCAGTCATTTGGTACTGTCTTCTTGCTGGAGCTGACTTCGGCGCCGGCTTCTGGGATTTGTTTTGCTCGGGTCCGAGAGCGGACAAGCAACGAGAGCTGATTGCGAGCGCGATCGAGCCCGTCTGGGAGACGAATCATGTCTGGCTCATTCTGGTAGTTGTTCTCCTGTTCGTCGGATTCCCGTCGGCCTTCAGCACGATTTGCATAGGCTTGGCGGTACCGCTCTTTTTGATACTGCTGGGCATCATCCTGCGCGGTTCTTCTTATGTCTTTCGCGCCTATTTCACCGGAAACATTCAGACTCAGCTCTATTGGGGAAAGCTCTTTTCGATTGCGAGCTGCGCTACTCCTTTGTTCCTCGGAATTGTGATCGGAGCCATTTCGAGCGATACCTTGGTCCTCACCGATGGTGTTCCGAATCGGGGCTGGCTGAGCACATGGTTTCATCCATTCCCGGTATTGGTCGGTGCCCTTTCACTGTCTCTTTTTGCTTATTTGTCAGCTTGCTACCTCACGCTTGAGGCAGAAGAGCCACAGCTCCAGGAGGATTTCCGCCGTCGAGCCCTTTTTGCGGGTTTCGTGTCCTTGCTGGCAGCCTTTGCTACTTATGCCGCAGCGGGCGTCTTCGCTCAGGAAATCCTGAACGGGCTTTCCCGCGCGCCCGACGTGTGGCTTGTTGAACTCTTTGCCGCGATCGCGTCTTTGGTCGCATTCCAGGGGCTTTGGGTGCGGAGCTATCGGCGGGCGAGGATTGCAGCCGCGGCTCAGGTCGGCCTGATCGTGTTGGGCTGGGGAGTAGCCCAATTCCCTTATCTTGTGAGGCCCAGACTTACGATCGCGATGGCCGCCGCGCCCGTGAACGTCCTTGTGGACGTTGAGATCGCCTGCGCCATTGGAGGAATCGTTCTCTTCCCCTCGCTCTATTTGTTGTTTTCGATCTTCAAAGCTCATCGGAGATCCGTCGTTTCAAAGGACGCCGTTGCCTGAAATGTCCATAAGAGATCCAGGGCGCCTGCACTCAGAACTCAAAGATGGTATATACGCCCCTCTCTCAAGCTCTCGCGGGTCCAGTCCATTTCGTAGTCCATTGACAAAAGGGCGCGAAAGGCGCTCGATTTAGCTCCTCACTCCGAACCACAATCACGGTGTTCACCCTTTTTGCCGGTTAGACTCCCCCCAGTTCTCCCACCGAGGTCGATTACTACCGGGAAGTCGGCCAGTTTCCAGCGATCCGGGCGCTTTGTCTTCAACGTTGACTCCGGGCCAACTTACTCGTTGAGCCGGTTCCAACCGGTTTTGCGGCAACTCTAGCCCAATGTGGGCTTGCTAAAGGCCAATACTGGAAGAGTCCAGCGTCCACACCAAGAGCCTGCTGCAACCGATGTCAATTAAACAGAGCCGGTCCGGCTTGGGAAGGAACCGGGCCGATGATGAAGTGTTTTCGAAAGAAGAACAACTGCATACCTGGCTTTTGTCGAAAGAAAGGCAGGCCCGGTTGGGAGACTTCCCGGCCGACGATGAGGTTTTTCGAAAGAAGAAAAGCTGCGCACCAGGCTTTTGTTGAAATACGAGTGGGGCTGCTTGAGAGACTTCAGGGCTGACGGTGAGGTTTTTCGAAAGAAGAAAAACTGTGCACCTGGCTTTTGTTGGAAAGGTCCAGGTGATTGCGTCTCCCCGTGCTCGATACGCTGCACTCCATCCTTAAGACGCGAAATCAGATCCCCTCATAGAACGAAGCAGGTCGATGTCACCCCTTGACCCATCGTGACATTGGTCCATAGAACATTTGGATGTGCCGTAGTCGCTCGTTTGCACGAATCGACGAACCATGTGATTTTCTTCGGCGACGGATTCCCGTCTAGGAGGCAAGTCCATGATCCAGTCGTTCATGCGAACAGTGCGCGCCTGGCGTAAGCAGGTGCTGGCGTTCCTGCTCGCTTCCTGTATCGGAGCGGCCGTTCTGGTGCCCTGCGCCAGCATGGCTCAAAACCTCGGCACCACGCCGGCGACGGGCCAGGCCGTACAGGGCCAGACTGCGGCGCAGCCGGAAGGGGCATTCTTGAATGCCGTCAACTGGCTGTGCAACGTGATCTGCCCGGTGGGCGCCGGCATCGCCGTCGTCGCCACCATCCTGCAGTGGCGGAGTGGCCGCAGCTGGCTCCCTTCCGCCATGACCGCGGGCGGTCTGATCTGTGTTTCCGGCATCCTGCGGCTCATCGAATACTTCATCGCACAAGGCCAGGCAATCGGGTA
>Ga0335072_10001767_pt1 | contig 34391 bp, 28 predicted proteins | sample Lox_Sample_21_FD_206725 | JGI IMG/M metagenome (GOLD analysis project Ga0335072, IMG submission 206725) | Soil microbial communities from Loxahatchee National Wildlife Refuge, Florida, United States - Lox_Sample_2.1 | ecosystem: Environmental > Terrestrial > Soil > Wetlands | place: USA... | reverse complement strand
ACGATCGAGCGCACGTTCATCTCGAGGTCCCCCGGGCCATGTAATAGATTAATCTGTGATCACAGTAGCATTGCCGCGCCGCAGCGCAAATGGACGAAGCAGCGCAGGCATTTGGACTTTTCGAATCCCGGCCCCGGTCAGAGACCGCAACCCTTGTCCGGGACGCCCGCCCGGCGCCGCCACTGGTACGCCTGCACCGTGGCGCCGCGCGGCAGGTAGGTGATCGGAAAGGTCCGGCCGCCGCGCTCGATGAGCAGCGTCAGGGTTGCGTGCTGCTCGGCCTGAATTTCGTCCTGAGGCACCGGCTTCACGATCCGGTCGCCATTGCGCAAGCCCGCGCGCGCCGCGGCCGAGCCCGGAACGAGTCCGCGCACGATGCGCGCAGGCTCCATCAGCACCTGACTATCGAAGCCGAGCTCATAACGACGCAGGGGTGCCGTCGTGCGCTCGAAGCACGGACCGAACGCATCGGACGCAGGCAGCACGAGCGTGCCGTTCATCATGGCGGTGAGTTGCGCCACGCCGCGGCTCCCCAGCGCCTGCCGCACGAGCGATACCCACGCCGCCTCGTCGACCGGCTGCCCCTGCCGGCGCCGGGCGATCATCTGCAGAACGAGGTCATCGAGCGAGCGCCTGCCGTGGGTGCTCCGCCGGATCTCGGCGTTCAACTGCGCAAAATAGAGCGAGCCGCGATCGTACGGCAGCACGCGAACCCGGGTGTCCGCCCAGAAGCGCGCCGGGATTTCGCCGTTCGGCGTGTCGTTCAGCCGGTCGGTGTAGTAGCGCGCCGCGGTCTTGTTGAGATCGGCCAGAAAGCCGGCCGTCGACAGCAGGCCGGCGCGCCAGGGCAGAGCGCGCTCGTAGAACACTGCGAGCCCCTCCGCGTACCATGACGAGAGCAGTCCCCCAGGCGCATCGAGCCCGCCAACGAAGGTATGTACCATCTCGTGCGCGAGGGTCAGCTTCAGATCCTGCTCTTTCGTCTGTTTGTCGAAAGTGCCGACGAACGAGCGGCCGACTTCCACTCCGCCCCCCGCATTGACGAGATTGCGGCGCAGAAACACCTCGTACGGCTGCCGGGGCGGCGCGCGGAAGAAATGCAGATAGCTGCCGTAGAGCGATTGTGTCCACCGCATCAGTCCGGCGGCGTCGAAGGGCGGACTTCCCTGCCACGCGGACATGAATCCATCCGCGGGCAGCGGCGAGGGATAGACGTGTACCCGCCCGCCCATCACATATAAACCGCTGTCGTAGACCTGATTCAGCTTGCGCTGCGTGCTCGCGTCCGTGGCCGCGGCGCCGACGTTGCCGGCGCCCAGAGTCGACAGGCCGACGGCCTTCGGCCCGAGGGCGGCAAAATTCCATTGCAGCGCGATGCGGTAAGTGGCATCGGAATCGGGCAGCACCAGGAAGGTACCGGCATCGGCCGAGAAGCCGCCGTCTTCGGTGCGCAGCTCGAGCGGCGGGGCGGCGCCCCGTGGATTGAGAGCGTTGGTGATCGGCGCGCGATAGCGGATGGTCAGGGTTCCTGCCACCGCCCGGCCGGCATACCAGTGCCGGAAGAACATGAGACCCGACGGCTGATCGTCGCGGGTCGTCAGCGACAGCGCACCCGCCGAATCCGTGACGCGCAGGTCCTCGAGGCTGTCCGCAACGGTGGTCACGTTGCTGGAGACGAGCGGCAGGCGCAGCAGCGGCTTGCCGGCCGCCGCGTTCATGTCAGGCGCGACCACCTGTACGTCGACATAGGGGATGTTGCCATTCGCGGCCGCTGCCGCCGGCGTCAGCGTTACCGTGAGCTCCGGCAGCGAGGCGGCGTACGCCATCCGCGGCGCCAGAGCAGTGGCCATGACCAGAGCAACGGCAGTGGCAGCGGCCGCAGTCGCGCGTGCGTGTGTCAGATCGAGTGTCATAGGTGTTTGTCGAAGTAGTCTCGGGTCGCTTCGAAGACCGTGTTCCAGGAGCTGTCTCTGAGCAGGAAGTGGACTTCGTCGGGGATCATCAGCACGTCGACGGGAATCTTCTTTCGGCGCAGGACGGCGGCCAGCGCCGTGGTCTGTTGGATGTTGACGATGGGGTCGGCATCCCCCAGCATGAGGAGCACCGGCGCCCGCCACTGATCCATGTGCGCGACCGGCCCGGAGTCATAGGCGAGCTTCAGGGCCGCTTCGTTGCCGGGCCGCGGAGTGACGCCGGCGAATTCCGGCATGGCCAGCCAGTCGTAGATGCCCGAATAGCTCGCGCCGGCCGCAAAGTATTGCGGCGCCTCCGCGAGCGCGAGCAGCGTCATCCGTCCGCCGTAGCTGCCGCCCCAGACGCCGAGGCGCTTCGGATCGACGTCCGGCCGGGACTGCATGTACTTCGCGGCCCCGATGATGTCATCGAGCTCCGAGGCGCCGCCCGCGCCGAACCGCGGCGGCTCGCGATACTCGAAGCCGTAGCCGGCGCCGCCGCGGTAATTGACCGACAGGACCACGTACCCATGGTTGGCGAGGTACTGGCTCGACTCATAGAGATGACTGTGCGTCTCGAACGGATCCCAGGCGGCGAACATCTGCCTGTTGGTGGGACCGCCGTGGAAGAACAACAGGCCGGGCCCGCGGGCCGTACGCCCCCTGGGAACGAAGAGCTGACCGTGGATCGTGGCGCCGTCGGCCGCCTGGAAGGTGATGAGCTGCGGCACCACGAGATCGCTCGAGGGAAAGTCCGCAGGCATGGCATCGGGCGCCAGATCGCTCATGCCGTCACCCGTGACCTGAACCGGCCGCAGGGGTTTGCGCGCGTCGCCGCGCAGGGCGAAGATCCGGTCATCGACCGCGATCGCCGGCATGTCCTCCACGCCATCGCCGTGGGTGAGCTGCCGCGGCCGGCCCTGCGTCACCGAGAGCTGCCAGATGTGGCGCCGATCGAGATCGCCCTGGTTGGACGAGTAGACGAGGTGCACTCGATCTTTGCCGAGCTGCGCGCCGAAGACCTCCGACTGTCCGGGTGTCAGCAACGTCGGCTCGCCGCCCGCGGCGGCAATCGAATAGAGCCGCACCCACCCCGTGACTTCCCAGGGAAAGACGAGCCGGTCGCCGGCGCCCCAGAAGAGGCTGTCGCGGCTGTTGAAGAGGAGGCGGAAGCGGCTGCCGACCCCCTCGTTCGCGCGCCATATCTTTCGGCCCTGACCCGTGCCGGCGTCGGCGACCCAGATCTCCCAGGGCGTGCCCTCGCGGTTGGAAGTGAAGGGGACGACCGGATCGGACGGGGTGCGCACGAAGGCGATGCGCCTGCCGTCCGGCGACCATACGGGATCGATGTCGTAGTCGATCCCGGGCGCGATCCAGTGAATCGAGCGGGTTCCGAAGTCGTAGACGCCTACGATGCTGTGTGCCGGCCGGTCGCTCACGAAGGCGAGGCGGCTGCCATCGGGAGACCAGGCGAGGGAGCCTACCCGTCCGCGATCGATGAAGAGGGGTGCGGGCCTGGCGGCTCCGTCGCTTGGAGCCACCCACGGTTGACCGTCATGGAGGAAGACGACGACATCCCCCTTGGGCGACGGAGACGGCAGCGTGCCCTCACCGATCCGACGCGGCTCCCCTCCGTTGAGAGAGACCTGCCAGACGGCGCCCGCTTGGGGGCCGCCCGGCAGGCTCAGCGGGTTGACGGCGATCTCAGCGTTCCACGAGACGCCGCCGCGCGTATAGAAAAGGGATCGGCCATCGCCGTTCCAGGCGAGATTCGAGATGACATTGCCATCGTCTGCGGTGTATGGGGTGAGCCTTCTCGCGGTATAACCGCCATGCGGCCCGGGCTGTGCGACCCAGACGTTGCGCGCACCGCGCTCGTTGTAGATCCAGGCGACGGACGCGTCGACGGGGGAAGCGGTCAGCTCGTAGGGGAAAGGTGCGCTCGCGATCTGCGCCATGGTGAGCGGCCGCGCGCCATGCTCCACCGCCCCCAGCGCGGCCGCCGAGGCCACGACGGAGAGCGCGCCCATCGCAATCGGCTGCATCATTTTCACGATCACCCCCTGGCCTTCGGCTACCCCCGAGGGTAGCATACGTAATATCAGCACCTGTGATCACAATAGCGCCCGGACAGAGCCCACCCAATGGACGATTCGGAGCAGTGATTTGGACTTTTCGCTGGCAGCGAACGACCCGTCCTTCGCGCAGCCCGCGGACGGCACCGCGGGCGGGGGGAGCCGCCCCGAGCAGCTGGTTGCACAGTTCGCGGCCCTGGCGGAAACACACTGCCGCGACCACTGGCGGCTCACCGATTACGCGAACGCCCTCCACGTCTCCACCGGCCACCTGCGCGCGATGTGCGTCAGAGTCACCGGCGCCCCGCCGGTGCGGCTGATCCACGAGTGTCTCATCCGCGAAGCCAAGCGCCGTCTCATCGGCTCGTCGCTGCCGATCGGCGCCATCGCGCTCGACCTGGGATTCGAGGATGCGGCGTACTTCTCGCGCCTCTTCCATGCCAAGAGCGGCATGTCGCCCCAACAGTACCGATTGTCTTTCAGGCAGAATGCATCATGGAGCTGAAGCCCCAGACTCACTCCCTGCAACCCGTAGCGCGCGATACGCTGCAGGAGCGGGTGTATCTGCGCATCCGCCAGGCCCTGATCCACTCGGAGTTCAAGCCGGGCCAGGTGTTGACCATCCGCGAGCTGGCGCAGAGGCTCGGCACCAGCATCATGCCGGTGCGCGAGGCGCTGCAGAAGCTGACCGTGGAGCGGGTGTTGGAGCTGCTGCCGACGCGCTCCGTGCGCGTGCCGGTGCTGTCAGCGGAGGAATTCGCGGAGATCTGCGAGGCCCGCATGCTGCTCGAAGGGCACATGGCGCGCCTCGCGGCGGAGCGTGCCGATGCCGCGGAGCTGGAGAGGATCGAGGAGGCGAGCCGCGCCTTCCTCACCGCGAAGGTGCCGAGCGCGCCGACCGTCATCCAACAGCGGAACCGGGAGTTCCACTTCGCCATCTACGAGGCCGCGCACCAGCCGACGATGTTGGAGCTGATCGAGCCGCTGTGGGTGCGGTGCGGGCCCTGCACCGTGGCGCTGTTCGTGGACCTCGGGGTGGAGAAGATCAAGCGCGGCGCCACCACCCATCACCAGGAGGCGCTCGAAGCCATTCGCGCGCGCCGCCCGGCCGCCGCCGAGGAAGCCATCGTCGCCGACATCCGGGCGACCAGCGAGAGGTATCAGAAGTATCGGCGCGAGCACGCCGAGTTCTTCGCCTCAGCGCGTCATCCACTTGCGTGAGCGGACCGTGGCGACGGCGTAGGGCATGATCCAGAAGAGCGCGATCGCCGAATAGTACGTATAGAGGACGCCGTACAGGAAGCTCAGCGAGCGCTCCGTGCGCAGGAAGTAGAGCACGCTGAAGAGCGACATCGCGCCCATGGTGGCCACGATCGGCATCGTCACGGCCGGATCCTGCATCACCAGCACCGGCAGCAGGCCGAGACTGGAATACGATGCGGGGTAGCGGAAGTTGGTGACGGCGCGGTCGAAGAGCGCCATCACGCGCGTGGGCCACGGCCGCTTCCAGACGATGCGGGTGAAACGGATCTCCTCGCGTACGTAGGAGCGGTCCCACCGCAGCAGCATCTTGCACAGCTTCGCGTAGGAGATCGGCACCAGGGTGCGAACGACCGCGGTACGCTGATACACCGTGTCGTAGCCGCTGTCGAGGAGGTAGTTGGTCATCGCGCGGTCCTCGCCGAAGGTGCAGCGGGACCCGAGGAACTGCTGATTCTTCCAGCGCTCGAGCACCCGGCGCACGCCCGAGGCGCGCAGCCCGGTGAGCGCGCCGGGACAGCAGTAGACGTTGCGGTACTGGGATTCCACGGCACGCAGCACGTCGAAGGAGAGCATGTAGCGAACATGCAGCATTTGCGGAATGATGCCGTGGGAGCGGTTGTAGACCTCCACCCTGCCCGCGACCGCGCCGACCTTCGGGTCGCGGAACGGGCCTGCGAGAGCGAGCAGCGCGCCACGCTCGATCACACTGTCGGAATCGATCGTCACCAGGACTTCCCCGCGGGCGCGGCTGAAGCCCAGCGCGAGCGCCTCGCGCTTGCCGCGGTTACGCTCGTGGCGCAGCGGAGTGACGAGGCCGGGATAGCGCTCCGCGGCCTGCGAGATGTATTTCCAGGTGTCGTCCTTGCTGCCGTCGTCGACCACCAGGATCTCCAGGCGATCGTGGGGATAGTCGGCCTTGGCCACCGACTCGATCGACTGCAGGACCATCGCCCCTTCGTTGTAGGCGGGGATGATCACGGTGAGGCTGGGCGCGCCCTCCCGCGTGGCCGACGGCGCCGGCCGATACGCGATCCAGAAAGCGGTCCGGATCACCAGCAGCACGAACCCGAGGCCGAGCCAGAAAAGCCCGAGCCAGGCGAGCGCGCGCAGCCCGTGTTGCCTCTCCGCGAGCGCCAGGACGCGCAGCACGATGATGTGGAACTGGTAGTAGCCGATGATCACGCAGCCGAGCGCGATCGCGGCATAGACCGCGTACGACCACAGCTCGCCCGGCTCCCGGGACGGGCCGGTCATGTTGGCGGGCGGGATGACCGCCAGGGCGCCGGCCGCGGATCCGGAAATCGTCTGTTGGTTCTGGAACGTTCGCATGAGGGGCTTTTCCATCACTACTTCCGTCATCTTTCGGTTCACAACGCCGTTGCCGGTCCACCGATGACGGGAGCGGCGACAGAGTGCGCGATTTTACGCGAAGGGCGCCGGCCCTGAGCCGCGGCCCTGTGTGAAGAATCCTGAAGATCCGTCATGGTGAGCGAAGCATTTGCATTTGTGTGGCACGGCGACGACATGGCTTGACATGCTAGGCGCCGGCGCTTGAACCGGTCATGAACCGGCGACAGGCATTTCCAGGGCGATCTCCACATCGTCGCCGGTCAGCCGGATGGCATACGTTGCAAGCGGCGCCACGGCGGGCGCCCCGGTCGCAGCCCCGGTGCGACAATCAAACGAGCCGCCGTGCAAAGGACAGATGAGCCGCGTCTTGCGCAAGCGTCCCTCGCTCAGTTTGGCATACGCGTGCGTACACACGTTGTCGACTGCGAACCAGCCCTCGCGGGTATGGCAGAGCACGATGCTGCGCGTGCCCACGGTGACCTCGAGCATCCTTCCCTTGGGCACATCGGCGATGCGGGCGACCCGCACGAAGGCGCTCTCGCTCATCGCGGCAACGGAATGTGGCACGGCTCGGCCGTCGAAGCGGCCATTGTCGCACCGGCGGCGGATTGCCGCGGCGGAATCAGATCCCGCTGAGGGCCGCTACCTTCGCACCATCGGGGCTGCCGAGGCCGGTGCATGCGTCCCAGCCGGCCGAGGCGGCGAAACCGCCGTTGTTACCCTGGGTGATGTCGTGCAGAGCGGAGGGTTGGGCATAGAGCGCGGGATTGATCAATCCCGCAGTCCGTCCGGTCAACGCGTTGATGCGCGCGATGAGGCCGGCCCAGAGCGGAGCCACGGCGCTGGTGCCGCCGTACACGGCGGTTGTCCCATCGACCAACACGTTGTAACCGGTCTGCGGATCGGCGTCCCCGGAGACATCAGGAACACCGCGCATCGACAACGGCGTACTCGTCCCCTCCGCGTCGGTGCTTTCGAGACCCTGCTGCCACGTCGGTAAAGCGAAGACGGTACTGACACCTCCCCCGCCCGCGCCGTTCGCCGGATTGCCGTCGTTCCAGACGACCTCCTGCACTATGGCCGTTCCCTTGGCCTGCAGACTGGTTCCTCCACACGCCAGCACGTGGGAGCTGGAGGCGGGAAAATCCACGTGATTGCTCCCGTCGCTCACGCCATCGGTCGACCCGCTGTCGCCCGCAGCGATGCACACCGTTATTCCCATAGCGGCGGCAGCCTGAAACTCCTGGTCCATCGTCGACATCGCCTGTTGCGTCCAGGTCGATTCGGGACCGCCCCAGCTGATCGAGACGACGGACGGCTTGCGCACGTCGTCATGAATCGCCGTGGTCACTCCGTCGAGGAATCCGGCGTCGGTGTTGGGTGCAAAGTACACGGCGATGGCGGCGGCGGGCGCGATGGCGCCGGCCACTTCGATATCCAACATGACTTCGCCGTCTGGCCCGTTGGGATCGCCGGTGGGCTGATTCGAGCCCTGATCGACCGAGACCGCCGTGATGGCCGGGAGGGGAACGCCGAGACCGGTGAAGTAGGTTTGCAGGTCCTGCGGCCGATAACCGCCGCCGAGCTCGATGAGGGCGATGCATTCGCCCTTGCCGTCGCCCTGCGGGAAGCCGTAGATCGCGGCGAGCTGCACGGGGGTGAAGGAAGTTGCTCCGGCCTGCGCGGGCCGTGAGCGCCGCTTCGCCTGCGGAGTCTTCATGCGAAAGTGGGGCTCCGCCTGCGGGCGGTTGTCGAGACCGAGCACCGCCTCGATGATGCCGCTCAGCTCGGCGGGCACGTGGAGGGGGCCCGTCCGCCCGCGATACGTCCCGCCGGGATGCGAGCACCGCTGCAGCTCCACATCGAAGGCGTCGTTGAATTGCGCGACCGTGCCGGCCAACACCAGGGTCCGGCGCCCGGCATGCTCCTGCACCACGGCGAGGCCGTGTGCCTCGGCGAATTCCCGCACCGCATCCCGATCCGCCTGGCTGGCGCCATGACGCCGGGCATACTCGGCGCGCGAGAGGTGCGCCGCGGAGCCCGGGCTCCTGCCGGCCTTCTGGATGCGGTCCTGCAGGCCCTGCCGGTCGGTGCCGCGCACCACCACCGTGACTTCCAGCCGCTCCGCCGGGTCGGCGGGTCCCAGTACTTGCGAATGAGGCAGCGGGCTTCGCTCGCTTCCCTTGAGTGGACGTCTGGCCATGGCGACTCCTCCTCGTCTGCGGGTGCAGGGTCCGCGGCTACCTTAGCTCCACCGCGGCCGGCGGACCAGAGCTGTCTGGAGAAGCAGACAGGTGGCGGCTATGGCTCGATGGCGTCCGCGACCTGCTCGCCGATCGCCAGCGACGACGTGAGCCCGGGTGATTCGATGCCGTAGAGATTGATGAGGCCCGGCACCCCGTGGGCTTGCGCTCCCTGGATGAGGAAGTCGGCGCTGGTGATGCCTTCGCTGCTCAGCTTTGGACGGATCCCCGCATAACCCGGATGCAGCGAGTCGTCCGGCAATCCCGGCCAGTAGCGGCGGATCAGCCGATAGAAGCTCCCGGCCCGGGCGGGATCGACGGCGTAATCCAACCTGTCGACCCACTCGACGTCGGGTCCGAACCTCGCCTGGCCGGCGAGGTCGAGCGTGAGATGCACACCGAGGCCGCCGCGCTCCGGTACCGGGTAGATGAGACGCCGGAAAGGCGACCGCCCCTGCAACACGTAGTAGCTGCCCTTCGCATACACCGACGGCGGGATGCTTTCCGGCGGAATGCCTGCGATTCGCCGCGCCACTTCCTGGGCCTGCAGGCCGGCGCTGTTGACGACGACCTGCGCCGCGAGCTCGATGAGCTCGTCGGCGCCGGCCTCGAGGTGGATGGCGTCGCGGCCGCAGTGTCCGGACCTGACGGGCGAGCGAACGGCGACTGCGCCACCGGCGGTCTCCAGATCGCCCTGCAGCGCGAGCATGAGACCGTGGCTGTCCACGATGCCGGTGGAGGGAGAGAGCAATGCGGCCACGCAGCTCACAGCAGGTTCCATTGCCATCGCCTCCGCACCGGTGAGGCGACGGAGGTCGTCGACGCCGTTGGCGTGGGCGGTTGCCTCGATCTTCTCGAGCGTCTTCGCCTGCATCTCGTCGGTCGCGACGATCAGCTTGCCGCATCGGCTGTGGCCGACCCCGCGCGCTTCGCAATAAGCGTACAGAAGGTGTTTGCCGGCGACACACAGCCTGGCCTTCGCCGAGCCGGGCGGGTAATAGATCCCCGCGTGGATCACTTCGCTGTTGCGGGAGCTGGTGCCGGTGCCGATCGCGTCTTCGGCCTCGAGCACCATGACCTCGCGCCCCCGCAGCGCCAGGGCGCGCGCGACCGCCAGGCCCACGACCCCGGCGCCGATGACGACACAATCGACTTTCTCGGCCATAGCCGGTTGAGGATACCCGCTTTGGCCCGGCGCTACGCCGCCAGGCGCACGTCGCGCCGCTCCGGCCCCAACAGGGCGAGCAGCACCAGCGCCACGGCCACGACTCCGCATACCAGAGTGAGAGAGAAGGCGTAGTCCGGGTGGCCGGGAGGTCCGTGCGCGGTGGCTATGACCGATTGCAACGGGGCATTGCCGGCGGCGATCAGATTCCCGAGCTGATAGACCACGCCGGGAAACGTCCCTCGCATGCCTTGCGGTGACAGCTCGTTGAGGTGCACGGGGACAACGCCCCACGCACCCTGCACCATGAACTGCATACCGAAGGCGGCAATGGCCAGCGTCACGGGCGTGGTCGAGTACGCCCAGAAGGGGAGCATCAGCAGCGAGAGCCCCGCGGCAAGCGCAATGCTGCGGCGGCGGCCCATCCGGCTCGACAGCGAGCCGAACAGCAGCCCCCCGCAGATCGCCCCGATGTTGTAGACCACGGCAATCTTCGAGATCGTCCCCGTCGCGAAGCCGCGCTGGGCGCCGAGCATCAGCGGATACAGGTCCTGGGTGCCGTGACTGAACAAATTGAAGCAGGTCATCAGCACGATCGCATACCCCGCGAGCAGCCACTGACCGCGCAAGCCCGCGAGCAGCCCGCGCCTCGCCGGCTCTGCGCGGCCGGCGGTCCAGATCTGCGACTCCGGCACCTTGGTGAAAATGAAGGCCACGAGCAGCGCGGGCAGCGCGCCGATCACGAACATTCCCCGCCATCCGATGCGGTCGAACAGCAGCCCGAACACGATGGCGGCGAGCAGATAGCCGCAGGGATAGCCGGCCTGCAGCAGCCCGGAGACGACACCGCGCGATCGGGTGGGCACGGACTCGAAGGCCAGCGAGGCGCCGACGCCCCACTCCCCACCCATTGCAACGCCGTATAGCGCACGCAGGGTGATGAATATCGTCAGCGACGACGCGAACGCCGTCGCTAGCTCCATTGCGGAGTACAGCAATATGCAAGCCATCAGCGCCGGGCGGCGGCCGTAGTGGTCGGCGACGCGGCCGAAGATAAATGCGCCCACGGGCCGCAGAGCCAGCGTGGCGGTGATGCCCACCGTCACCGCGGTGACGTCCGTGTGGAAATCACTCGCCAGGCGCCTGAGCACGAAGACGACGAGGAAGAAATCGAAGGCGTCGAGCATCCAGCCGAGGAAGCTCGCCACTACGACATTGCGGTGTGCCGCGGTCCAAGTCTCATTCGATGTCATATCGGGCCCTTGCGGCATCAGGGCGGCCATCATAATCCGCCCGATCGGGCGGCGACGAGCGGATCGCGGTGCCGGCAAGCCGATCTGAGCGGCGATCGGCGCCCGATCCCGACCGTCACCCGTCCAGCAGACTGGTCAGATCGATCTCGACATCGGCCAATCCGGGTACTGCGGCGCTCTTCGGCTCGGATATCACGGAGACATCCTGATACTGACCGTCCACCGGCGATCGGTAGAAATGCACGCGGCTTTTTGGCAGATCCAGGATCCACACCTCCGGCACACCGCAGCGCGCATAGACCGGAAGCTTTACACGTATATCCTTATGTAGAGTCGTATCGCTAACTTCGATGACCAAGAGAGCGTCCGCCGGGGACGCCTGTTTGGTACGGTACTGCGCCGACGGCAGCTTCAACAGTGACAAGTCCGGCATCAACTCCGTCAGGTTGCTTAGGTGCAGTGCGCCTTGCACCCTGACGAAGGCCCTGCCGTGCGCCAGCGCGGTAAGTCTGTCGTTGAGCTCATCCACCACATACCCATGTGGTGTCCCGATCGGCGCCATGGCTACGATCTCACCTTCGATCAGCTCGACCCTGGCATCCGGGTCGAGCAGCCCGACCGTCGCCATCTCGTAGTACTCGTCGACCGTGATCTTCCCGGGAGAGTGTTGTAAGCCCATGCCGGCAACCGCTCGTGTCTTGGAGTGCATGAGTTTACAGCGTCCTGGAAACCACGGCCATGGCGGCACTGTGTCAGGACGCAATGCGGCGGGGAATGCGCTTTGCCGGTGCGTTTATGCAGATATGGACACAGGGTCCGGGAACGGCTCGATGCGGCCCAGCAGGAAGACGAAGCCGGTGACGATCGGCGCCACGACATCCATCATGCTGTTGGATAGATCATGGCCGTCGCGCCGGGTACCGCGAGACCTCGCGCAAAGCGCTTCGCACTCCGATCTGAGAGGCTGGCAGGCTCAGGACCAGTATGTCCATGGCACATCCGGTTTCGGAGATGAGCCACGAAAAGTACCGTATATAAATGACCAATATCTGTCAAATATATGCAGCAGTTTTATTTGACGGTGCTTCGAGTAACCTGAGCCGCCGGCTCCGGCAGCGGCTCGATGCGGCCCAGCAGGAAGACGAAGGCGGCGACGCCTGCCAGCAGCACCAGTCCGGCGACCAGGAAGGCGCCGACGAAGGAGTGGGTCCTGTCGACCACGAAGCCGGTGACGATCGGCGCCACGACACCCATCATGTTGTTGGATAGATTCATGATGCCGCCGACGGCGCCGACGCCGCCCTTGGGCGCGGTCAACGACGGCAGGGACCACGCGACCGCCGCCGCGGCCGACAGGCCGGCCAGCGCGATCGAGATCCACACCAACGCGACGCCCGGACGGACCGTGGCCGTCGCGCCGAGCACGGCGAGACCCGTACACATGCCGGACACCAGCACCGCCTTGCGGACGCGGGTCTCGTCGCGGCCTCGGGCGATCAGGAAATCGATCAGCCAGCCGCCCACCATCAGGTCGGCGAGCGAGCCGCAGGCCCATGGAATCGCCGCGAACCCGGCGGACGTGAGGATGTCGCGGTGCATCGTGTGCACGAGATAGTCGGGGAGCCAGGTCAGGAAAAGGTTGAAGCTGTAGCCATAGGCCCCGAAGCCGATCACGATTCCCCAGACTTTGCGCGTGCGCAGCAGGTAGGCGAGCATGCCTGCCGTGCCTTGCGACGGCTGCCCTTCCGGCTCCGCGCCGCCGGCGGCAAGGTATTCGCGCTCACCGGGTGTCAGCCTGGGATGTCGGCTGGGATCGCGATACATCCAACAGAAGACCAGGAAGTAGACGAAGCTCAGGGCCGCCACGACGACGAAACCCCAACGCCAGCCCAGGCGCACCACCGCGAGCGCGACCAGCGGTACACCGATGACGTTGGAGAACTTTGCGCCCACATCGAAGAGCGCCGTCGCCATCGCCCGCTCGTTGCGCGGGAACCAGTAGCCGGTGGCCTTGGAGCTGCCGGGGAAGCTCGGCGCCTCGGCGATGCCGAGCAGCAGCCGTGCGGCAAAAATGCCGGCGAAACCGCCCGCGCAGGCCGTGAGCACCTGCGCGGCGCCCCAGAGGAAGGCGCTCCAACGGCCGACACGGGTCACGCCCAGGCGATCGAGGACCACACCGATGGGGATCTGCAGCAGCGCGTAGCTCCAGAAGAAGGCGCTGAAGAGCACCCCCAGATCGGAGGCCGTCAGATGAAACGAGCGCTCGAGCTGCGGGCCGGCCACCGAGAGGCTGATGCGGTCGAAGTAATTGATGAGGACGCCGGCCGCGAGCAGGCCGCCGATCCGCCAGCGAAGCCGCGGAACCTGACGGGCGCGCCCGGGAGCGGCAGTCAAGGCGCGCGACGCCGGATGAGAAAAGCAGGCATCCGTGGAATCACGGAGCGTCAGGCGCAGCCCCGGCGCCAGTAGCGGCGGCGGCCGCAGCCGCTGTGGCGGCGAGCGCCGCCGTCCTGGCCGCCGACTCGGGGTCCAGACGCAACCCGAAGGTCGAGACCAGCGCATCCGCGAGCTGGGGCTCGCTGAGAACGCGCCGCTCCACGCTGCCGCCGCAGTGGCGGACCGTCAAGCGGTTGTTGAGCAGGGTCGTGCGCTTTGCCGGCGCCGTCACGGCGACGCGCAGCTCCTGACGGAATCCGGATTCCGGATGAGTCGAGGTGTACCAGTTGGCGGCCACATAATCGATATCCAACGCCGGCTCCGGTGAGAGCAGATAAAGAGGGTGCCAGCCGTCGGGAAGTTGTGCCTCGAGCAGCGTCCACGCACCTCTGGGTGTCAGCCGGAACGACTCGTGCCGGGTGGGTTGCGGCGCGCCGGCCCCGTCGAAGCGCAGCGGTGCGCCCGCGATACAACTCCCGAAACCCACATCGGCCAGCCAGCGCTCGCCGCCCAGCGTGACCCGGACCGCCATGTGGGTCAGCGGCAGCGGCGGCGCCTCCTGCGGACGCATCCAGAACACACGGGCGATCAGCCCCTCCACCGTGAAACCCAACGCGCCGAGCACGTGCTTGAAGAGCCCGTTCTGCTCGAAGCAATAGCCGCCGCGGCCGCCGTCGATGAGCTTTGCCTGGATGGCGCCCAGGCTGAGATCGACCGGCCGCTGCAGGAAGACGTCGACGGCCTCGAAAGGAATGGCCGCCGGGTGCAGCTCCGCCAGGGTGCGCAGCGTATCGAGGTCCGCCCGCGGAGTGCCGCGGTAGCCGATCCGGGCGAGATAGCGGTCGAGATCGATTGCGTCCTTGCCGGAGGGGGCTCCCGCTGATTCCGGCATGGCGATGTTGGACCATCTGCGGCGAAGTGATCGAGTCTAGCGGCTGGGGCCGGTGACCGTAAAGCACCCGGATGCTATGGTGATTCCCTTCGGCCCGCCCCGATCGACTGGAGTGCATATGGCGCGACGACACCTGCTGCCCGTGTTTGCGACGGCTGTTGTGTTCGGGCTCCTGCCGATCGCATCTGCACGGGGTGCATCCGGATCCGCGGCCGCCCGTTATCACCTGACTCACAGCGTCGGGCTCGGCGCGCCCGACCGCTGGGACTACGTTCTTTATGATGGTCCCTCGCACCGCGTATATGTGGCACACGGCGATCGCGTGACGGTCGTTGACGGCAGGAGCGGCACGATCATCGGGCAGGTCACCGGCATGCCGGGAGGCACTCACGGCATCGCCATCTCCCATGCCGCGGGGCTGGGCTACACCGATGACGGCCGCGCGGGCCAGGCCGTGGCGTTCAGCCTGAAGACCCTGAAAGTCGTGAAGCGCCTCGCGGCGGCGGATGCCGACGCCGTTACCATCGATCCCACGAGCGGACATGTCTTCGTGGTCGATGGCGATCCGGGCCTGCTCACCGTGATCGATCCGGCGAGCGATCGGGTGGTGGCGACGGTGCACGTGGGCGGCAAGCTGGAATTCCCCGTCGCCGGCCACAACGGCAAGGTGTACGTGAACGGTGTCGAGAAGAGGGAGATCTACCGCATCGACACCGCGACCAATCAGGTCGATGCCACCTGGCCCATCCCGCAGTGCGAGGCGCCGCACGGCCTGGCCATCGACACCGCGACCCACCGGCTCTTCTCGAGTTGTGAGAACGGGCGCCTGATGATCGTCAACGCCGACAGCGGTGCGACGGTCGCGGCATTGCCGATAGGTCAGGGCACGGATGCCGCGGCATTCGACCCGACGCGCAAGCTCGTCTTCAGCTCCAACGGCATGGACGGCACGGTGTCGGTCATCCGCGAGGTCGACGCCAACACCTTCGTACCGGCAGGCACGGTCAGGACCGTCCTGTCTGCCCGCACCATGAGCGTGGATCCGGTCAGCGGCCGGCTCTTCCTGGCGGGGGCCACGACCCACGCCAAGGCCATGGCGGCCTATCGGGCGGCGCGGGAGGCGGGAAAGCATGCTGCTTCGCCGTTCGTGCCGGGCTCGCTCAAGCTTCTCTTTTTCGATCCGGGAAGATAGTCGAGGAACCGCCCCGGGGAACGGGGCGTTTGGCTGACATCGTAGCCAGCCGGGGAGGGCGCGCGTGAATGCCAGCATCACTCTGAAGGTCGACGGCGAGCAGCGCTCGTTGTCAGTCGACACGCGCACCACGCTGCTCGATGCGCTGCGTGAGCACTTGGGCGTTACCTCGGCCAAGAAGGGCTGCGACCATGGCCAGTGCGGGGCCTGCACCGTTCTGCTCGACGGCAGACGGGTCACGACTTGCCTGTCGTTGGCGGTCGCTTACGACGGGGCGACCCTCACGACGGCGCAGGGCCTGGCGAAAGGCGGCAGGCTGCACGCGGTCCAGCAGGCCTTTCTCCACCAGGACGCGCTGCAGTGCGGCTACTGCACGCCGGGACAGATCTGCTCCGCCGTGGGCATGCTCGAGGAAGCCAAAGCAGGCCATCCCAGCTTCGTCACGGCGGGCCTCACGGCGCCGCACGAGTTGAGCGACGAGGAGATCCGCGAGCGCATGAGCGGCAACCTGTGCCGCTGCGGCGCATACGTGAACATCGTTGCCGCGATCCGTGAGGTCATCGGCAAGAGAACCGGACCATGACTCCCTTCGCCTACGAGCGGGCTTCCGACGCGAGCGCCGCGGTCGCGCGGGTGGCTGCGCAGCCCAATGCGGTGTTTCTTGGGGGCGGCACGAATCTCGTCGACCACATGCGGCTCGGGGTGGCAAATCCGGAGCTGCTGGTGGACGTCACGCGCCTGCCGCTCTCGCGGATCGAGTCGCTGCCGGACGGACGGGTTCGGGTCGGAGCCGCAGTACGCAACAGTGACTTCGCCGCGGACAGGGTGGTGCGCGAGCGTTACCCGGTCCTGTCGCAGGCTCTGCTGGCCGGCGCTTCCGGGCAGTTGCGCAACCTGGCGACCACCGCCGGCAACCTGCTGCAGCGTACGCGCTGCGCCTACTTCCAGGATGTGACCACACCGTGCAACAAGCGCAATCCGGGCAGCGGCTGCTCCGCAATCCAGGGACACAATCGCGATCATGCGATTCTCGGTGCTTCGGAGCACTGCGTGGCCGTGCATCCGTCGGACATGGCGGTTGCGCTGGCGGCGCTCGACGCCACAGTGGTCGTGCTCGGCCAACAGGGTGAGCGGTCGATTCCGATCGCCGACTTCCATCGGCTGCCCGGAGACACGCCGGAGCGCGATACGGTGTTGGAGCATGGCGAGCTCGTCGTCGCCGTCGAGCTACCCGCTTTGCCTGTTGCCGCGCACTCCGCCTACTACAAGGTTAGAGACCGCGCGTCTTACGCCTTCGCGCTGGTGTCCGTCGCGGCGGCATTGGACGTGTTCGATGGGCGCGTCAGCGACGTGCGCATTGCATTCGGCGGCATCGCGCATAAGCCCTGGCGGGCTCTGCGCGCGGAGGCAACTCTTCGGGGCGCGGCGGCGACCGAGCAAAGTTTCGACCGTGCCGCCGACGCAGAGCTCAACGAGGCCAGGCCACTGCAGCACAACGCGTTCAAAATCCCCTTGGCGCGCAACACTCTACGCATGGTGTTGCGCCACCTGACAGCAGGAGCGCGACGATGAGCAGACCGGCCAAAGCGAACTCGAACGGCGATGCGCGCCACGACGGCCTCGGCTCCGGAACGGGGCCCACCGACATGGTCGAGACCCACGCCATTGGAACCTCGCTGGAGCGGGCCGACGGCAGGCTCAAAGTCATGGGAACGGCGCCCTACGCCTTCGAGCAGCGGGTCGAGCGCCCCGTCTATCTGCATCCCGTGCAGTCGGCGATCGCGCGTGGACGGGTGCGTACGATCGATACGGCCGCCGCGGAGCGGGTCGAGGGGGTCATCGCGGTGATCACCCACCAGACGGCAGCGAAGCTGGCCTCCCGCGACAACCCGGAGCTCTGGGTGCTGCAGTCCGACGAGATCCATTTTCGGGGACAGTTCATCGCCGCGGTCGTCGCGGAGAGCCTGGAGGCGGCGCGGCAGGCCGCGGATCTCGTTCGCGTGGAGTACGACGAGCCGGGTCACGACGTGCGCTTCCATGCCGGGCGTGACGATATCTACGCGCCGAAAGTCGTCAACCCGAGCTATCCGACCGACACGGACGAGGGCGACGCCGCGGCGGCGTTCAACGCCGCGCAGGTCAAGGTGGATGCGACCTATTCGACGCCCATGGAGTACAACCAGCCGATGGAGCCGCACTCGACGGTCGCGCTCTGGGATGAGAAGAAACTGACTCTGTACGATTCGACGCAGAGCGCTCACTCGGTCCGCAAGGCGATGGCCACGACGCTGGGCCTGAGCCCGGACCAGGTGCGGGTCGTCTCGCCCTACGTCGGCGGCGGCTTCGGCTCGAAGGGCGAGCCGCATGCTCACAACGCACTGGTGGCCCTGGCCGCGCTGCGGGTGCCGGGACGAGCGGTGAAGCTCGCGCTGACCCGACAGCAGATGTTCACCCTCGCCGGGCATCGAACGCCGACGATCCAACGCTTCAGGTTGGGCGCCACGCCGGACGGGCGCCTGACGGCGATCATTCATGAAGTGATCGAGCACACCTCCCGCTTCAAGGAGTTCGCCGAGCAGACCGCGGTACCGACACGCATCATGTACGAGGCCCCGAACCGGCGCACGCGCCACCGCCTCGCCGCTCTGGATGTTCCGAAGCCGTCGTGGATGCGGGCTCCGGGGGAGACGCCGGGAATGTTCGCCGGCGAAGTCGCGATGGACGAGCTGGCAGTCGCGTGCGGGCTCGACCCGATCGAGCTGCGCGCGCGCAACGAGCCGGAGCGCGACCCCGAATCCGGCAAGCCCTGGGGCAGCCGCCATCTGGTCGATTGCCTGCGGGAGGGCGCGCGCCGCTTTGGCTGGGGCGGACGGGATCCGAGACCGCGGCAGCGGGCCGGAGCGGGTTGGCTCTTCGGCACCGGCGTCGCGAGCGCGACGTATCCGCGATACGTCCTCCTCGGCTCGCGAGCCGCGATTCGGATGGGCGAGGACGGCCGGTACACGGTGGGGATCGGCGCCGCTGACCTCGGCACGGGCACCTGGACCAGCCTGGCGCAGATCGCCGCCGATGCGCTGGGGTGTCCCGTCGCCGCCGTCAGGCTGGAGATCGGTGATACCGATCAGCCGAATGCGACGGTGGCGGGAGGCTCGTCGGGAATTTCCTCATGGGGGTGGGCCATCGTGGCCGCCGCCCGGGAGCTGCGGCGCCTGCACGGGACGCGGCCGTCGCCCGGCGCCGAGGCGTCGGCGGAGACTCCGAAACCGCCCACTGACGAGACCTTCGCACAGCATTCCTTCGGCGCCCAGTTCGCTGAGGTGCGGGTCAATGCGGAGACCGGCGAGGTCAGGGTGGCACGGATGCTCGGTGTCTTCTCCGCCGGGCGCATCATCAACCCGCGCCTCGCCCGCTCGCAGCTCATCGGCGGCATGACCATGGGACTGTCCATGGCGCTGCACGAGGAGGGCGTGATGGACGAGCGCCTCGGGCAGGTGATCAACCATGACCTTGCCGGGTATCACATCGCCACTTGTGCCGATGCGGTCAACCTCGAGGCCGTCTGGCTGCAGGAGGTCGACGACCGCTCCACGCCGATGGGCTCCCGCGGTATCGGAGAGATCGGCATCGTCGGCGCCGCGGCGGCAATCGCAAACGCCGTGTATCACGCCACCGGCAAGCGCGTGCGCAACCTGCCGATCACGCCGGACAAGCTGCTGACCTGATCGACCTGCAGAGCCGAAAGCAGCCGGGCGGCCGGCAGGGGCTGCCGCCGTCACAGGAAGCTATTTCGACGCCAGCCTCCGCCGTGAGCGCGGCCTCGATCGCTCGCGTATGATCGGGCGGGGGGTGCCTCTCATGCACAGACGCTCTTTTCTGAGCACTGCCGCCGCCGCTTCGGTAGCAGGCGTCGCCACGGCCACTTCCGCGTTCGCGCGGCCGCAAGCCGATCCGCCGGGAAGCACGCCGCCGCCTCGGGACTGGAGCGACCCGGCGTCGGTTACGTATCCGGATCCCGCGATCGAGGTGTTCGATCCGCGTTTCAAGAAGTACATCGTGGGCACGACGGAGATCCGCCGGTTGTGGACCGGTGCGGACTGGACCGAAGGGCCCGTCTACTTCGGCGACATGCACAGTGTGATCTTCAGCGACGTGCCGAATGATCGCCTGATGCGCTACGACGAGCTGAGCGGACTGACGACCGTGTTCCGCTATCCGTCGAACGACGCCAACGGCAACACACGTGACCGGCAGGGCAGGCTGGTGACCTGTGAGCAGCGCACACGCCGCGTGACCCGTACCGAATACGACGGCAGCATCACGGTGCTCGCGGACCGTTACCAGGGCAAAAGGCTGAACTCGCCGAACGGCGTGGTCGTGAAATCCGATGGTACGGTCTGGTTCACCGATCCGACCTACGGCATCCAGGGAGATCACGAAGGCTCACGCGCCAAAGCCGAGCTGCCGGGCAGCGTCTACCGCTTCGACCCCCGAAGCGGCACGCTGACGGCGGTGGCCAACGACTACAAGCAGCCCAATGCCATCTGCTTCTCGCCCGACGAGAAGAAGCTCTATGTTTCCGAGACGGCGGGGCCGCCGTCGTACGTCTGCGTGTATGACGTACACGATGACGGAAGACTCGGCGAGGGGCACGTGCTCCATGATCTCGCGGATATGCATGGCGGCATCGCCGACGACATCCGCGTCGATGAGGACGGCAACCTGTGGTGCGCGGGCGGCTGGTCGCCCGACAGGAATTTCAACGGCGTCAGCGTGTACGCGCCCGACGGCACGCCAATCGGCCGGATCGTTCTCCCGGAAGTGGCCGCCAACCTGTGCTTCGGCGGCTATCAGCACAGCCGCAGCCGGCTGTACATCTGCGCCAGCACATCCCTCTATGCGGTCTACGTCGGCGTGCGCGGCTTGGGGGTCTGAGACGTCGAGCCTGCAGTAATTCTTCAGCTATCGTCTCAGCAACGAGACAATCGAGCTTCAAACGTCCAGATTTGTTACGGAAAGCGCGTTCTTCTCGATGAATTCGCGCCGCGGCTCGACCTGATCCCCCATCAGGGTCGTGAAGATATCGTCGGCCGCGACGGCGTCCTCGATCTTCACCTGCAGCAGACGGCGGGTCTGGGGGTTGATGGTCGTTTCCCAGAGCTGCTCGGGATTCATCTCTCCCAGCCCCTTGTAGCGCTGGATGGTCTGGCCCTTGCGCGCCTGATCGAACAGCCACTTCATGGCTTCCTTGAAGGAGCCGATGTCCTGGCGGTCGTCGCTGCGGCTGACGAAAGCGCCCTCGCCGATGAGACCCGCGAGGGTGCGGGCGAGATCCGCAATCCGCTGATACTCCGCGGACTCGAAGAACTCGCGCGGCAGGTACTTGTGGCTGGCGGTGCCGTGCTCGGTCTTGTGGACCAAGATGCGCGTCGCATGCTCGCCCGAGGCGCCATGCAGCTCCACACGGTAGGCGCGCGTGGCATCGTCGAGGGAGTTGAGCCGCTGATGAAGCTCCTGCGCCCAGCTGCGCAGCCAATCGGGACGGTCGAAGTCGGCCGGCTTCACCTCGGGCATGTAGATGAGCTGCTCGAGCAGCCGGTCATCGTAGCGGCGTGACCAGCGCTTGATGATGGCCTGGACCTCCATGTACTTGCGGGACAGCGCCTCCAGACCGGGACCCTGAAGCGGCGGCGCCGAGGCGTTCACGTGCAGCGCAGAATTCTCCAGCGCCGTATTCAGCAGAGCCGCGTCGAGCTCCGGCTCGTCCCTGACATATAACTCCTGCTTGCCGCGCTTTACTTTGAAGAGCGGCGGCTGTGCGATGTAGATGTGCCCGTGCGCAATGAGGTCCGGCAGCTGACGGTAGAAGAACGTTAGAAGCAGCGTACGTATGTGGCTACCGTCAACGTCGGCGTCAGTCAGGAGGACGACGCGATGGTAGCGCAGCTTCGCGATGTCGAAATCGTCCTTGCCGATCCCGCATCCCAACGCGGTGATCAGCGTCCCGACTTCCACCGACGAGAGCATCTTGTCGAAGCGCGCTTTCTCCACGTTCAGGATCTTGCCCTTGAGCGGCAGGATCGCCTGCGTTCGCCGGTCGCGGCCCTGTTTGGCGGAGCCGCCGGCGGAGTCGCCCTCGACGATGAAGATCTCCGACAACGCCGGGTCCTTCTCCTGACAGTCGGCCAACTTCCCCGGCAGTCCCGCGACGTCGAGCGCGCCTTTGCGGCGCGTCATCTCACGCGCGCGGCGTGCGGCTTCGCGGGCGCGGGCGGCCTCGATGATCTTCGCCACGATGCCCTTCGCCTCCTGCGGGTGCTCGAGCAGAAACTCCTGCAGCTTGCCGGCGACCGCCGCCTCGACGACGCCCTTGATCTCGGAGGAGACCAGTTTGTCCTTGGTCTGCGAGGAGAATTTGGGGTCGGGCAGCTTCACCGACAGGATCGCGGTGAGTCCTTCGCGGGAGTCGTCGCCGGTGGTCGGCAACTTGTCCTTCTTTGCGGACAACTCCTTCTCGATGTAGTCGTTGAGCGTGCGCGTGAGCGCGCTGCGAAATCCCGCCAGGTGGGTGCCGCCGTCGCGCTGCGGAATGTTGTTGGTGTAGCAGAACATGCTCTCCTGGTAGGAGTCGTTCCACTGCATTGCCACTTCGACCGAGACCGGCCCGTCCTGGGTCTTGAACCAGAACACCGAGTCGTGAATCGGCACCCGGGTACGGTTGAGGTACTTCACGAAGGCCTTCAGTCCGCCCTCGTGCTGAAACACGTCGGATTTGCTCTCGCGCTCATCGATCAGCTCGATCCGCACGCCCGAATTCAGGAACGAGAGCTCCCGCAGCCGCTTGGCCAGGATCTCGTAGTTGAATTGGATATGGGTGAAGATCTGCGAGCTCGGCTTGAAGCGCACCACCGTGCCTCTCTCGGACGTCTCGCCCACGACGGCGAGCGGCGCAGCAGGATCCCCCAGGTGGTACTCCTGGCGATGGACCTTCCCGTCGCGATAGACGGTCAGCAGCAGATAGTCCGACAGGGCGTTGACCACCGATACACCGACGCCGTGGAGTCCGCCCGACACCTTGTACGAGCTGGCGTCGAACTTCCCGCCCGCATGCAGCACGGTCATGATGACCTCGGCCGCCGAGCGCCCTTCCTCGGGGTGAATATCCACCGGAATTCCGCGCCCGTTGTCGAAGACGGTCACGGACTCATCAGCGTGGATCGTGACGGCGATCCTGTCGCAGTACCCGGCCAGCGCCTCATCGATCGCGTTGTCCACGACCTCGAAGACCATGTGGTGCAAGCCGGTGCCGTCATCGGTGTCACCGATGTACATCCCCGGGCGCTTCCGCACCGCGTCGAGGCCCTTTAGTACCTTGATTTTGCTGGAATCGTAGACGTCGTCTTCAGCCATGCCAAGATCCGATCTCAGGATGGGACATTATACCGGCCCACCCTCCCCTGTTCCACGTGAAACACCCGATCCGGGGCCCCGAACGCCGATGTTTCCGGGTGCAGCGAGGTGATCACCAACTGACACCCAAGTGGCGCGATCTGGCGGACAAAATGCCCCAAGTGCTCCGAATCCAGCTCTGCCGCCGGATCGTCCAGAAGCAGCGTCGGCGTGGTCCCCGACACCTCCTTCAGCAGCCGCAGCTGGGCCAGGGTCAGCGCCACCGCCATCAGCTTCTGCTGGCCGCGCGAAAGCACCTCCCGGGCGAGCCTCCCGTCCACGCGGATCACGACGTCGGCCCGATGAGGCCCCGCATGAGTGAGCCCCCGGCCCTCGTCCCGCGCGCGTGAGGCCTCGAGCGCCTCCGCCAGCGAGTGCTGCGCACCCCATCCCCGAAAGTACTGCAGCTCCCCCGCCGGGCAGTCCAGCCCCGCCACGGCCTGCCGCCAGTGAGACTGCATCTGCTCCACCACCCCGCGGCGAGCCTCGGAAATCCTCTCGCCCAGCGACGCCACCTCGACGTCCCACGGCCTGGTGCTCGCCTTCCGCTCCCGGAGCGCCGCATTTCTCTGCCGAACCGCCCGCCCGTACCGAACCCACCAGTCGGCGAACTGAGGTTCCACGTGGAACACCGCCCAGTCGAGCCAGCGCCGCCGCCGCCTTCCCCCCTCCTCGATGAGCTTATGAATCTCCGGGTCGATGACCTGCACCGGGAACACACGCGACAGATCCGCGAGCGAGGCGACCGGCGCCGCATCGATCCGAGCTCGCGTCCCGTCCTTCCGGTCGACCTCAACCCCCACCGCATGCACCAACCCCGCTGCCGCCGCGCCCGAGCCCTCAGTCCTGCCGAAGACCACCAGCCGCTGCTGCCCATGCCGAACCAGCCGCTCGGAATTTCGGGTCCGAAAGGACCTCCCTCGCCCCAGCAGGAATATCCCCTCGAGGAGCGAGGTCTTCCCCGAGCCATTCCCACCCCAGATCAGGTTGCGGCCCGGATGCAGCGAAAGCTCCCCCCGTCCGATGCAGCGGAGATCGTGAAGCGTGAGCTCGCTGAGAATCATTCACCCATTGTGACATTCGGGACGCGGCCGCTCACGCTCCCGCCGTATGATGGTGGGACATAGCTCCGAACGGGTGGGTCAAAAAATGAGAAAGCTACTGAGCCTGTCTCTCGCGCTCGCACTGTGCGGCTGCACCCAGATCCCAACCGGCTCCGTGGGCATCGAGAAGTCGTACTTCGGGCATATCTACAGCGAGCCCGTCGAGCAGGGCCTCTACTGGTCCTGGTTCACCAACTACTACCCCGTCGATACGACCCTGACCCGCGCCACGGTCCGCGGGATGCAGCCCAAGGACTCTCACGGTGTAGCCCTCCAGGACGTCTCCGTAGTGGTGACCTATAGCCTCGATCCCTCGAAGGTCGCCCTTTTCTATCAGAACAGCAAAGAGATGGACCGCGAGCCCGAATCCGACCTCTATACCCTGGGTCTAGGCGTCCTGGAGCAATCCGTCGTTCCTTATTCCGTGCAGATCGCCACCGAGCGCAGCGACCTGGCAACCATCTCCTCCCATCTAGGCGATTACGCCGACACCATCCAGGCCGTCATGGAAAAGCGCCTGCGTGAGCTCTACCCCCACATCGACCCCTTCCGCATCCAATCCGTCACCGTCCCGACCTTCGATCTACCCCCCGCCATCCAGACCCAGATGAACGCCAAAGCAGGCTACCAGGCCGAACTCGAGACCCTAGCCGCGCAAATGGCCGTCATCCAGCAGCGCAAAGCCCTGAAAATCGCACAAGCCTCCATCGACGCCGAAGCCCTGGCCGCCGCCGCCAAATCCGCCGGCCTGACCCCCCAGGAAGTCATCGACTGGAAGCGCGCCGAAGCCTTCCAACTCCTGGCCGCCCACCCCGCCTCCGGCGTAATAGTAGACACCGGCAAATAGCTCCCCTCCGAGGCGCCCCGGCTCCGCCTCAAACCCGGCCATCGCGCGTGTCGGTGTTCAGCCGGGAGCGAGGTGCGCATTGGATCCTGGCCAGAAGCTGATCGCCAGGACGGCGATCCGCTAGCCTACAGGGACGTATTCACGGCGTTCTGGCCAGGGTCCAATGCGTAGCTCGCTCCCGGGCACATTCCGCCTTTAAGCTATCTCTTCACAGCCTCATAGGCATCACCACGTACCTGGTCTGCGTAAGTCCAGGCGCGTGGATCAGGCAACTGCTATTGGAATCCGTGAGCCCAATCTCCACCTTATCTCCCTCGATCGCGCTCAAAGCATCCAGCAAATAGTTGACATTGAACCCAATCTCGACCTCATCTCCCGCATACACCACTTCAACCTGATCCTCCGCCTCCTCCTGCTCCGGATTGTGCGCCTGGACCGTCAACAGGTCCGTCTTCACCGCCAACCGAATCCCCCGGTACTTCTCGTTCGAGAGAATCGCCGTCCGCTGCAGCGACTGTCGCAACAGCTCCCGATCCGCCAGCACCAGCTTCCCCGGCGCACTCGGAATCACCCGCCCATACTCCGGGAATCGACCATCGATCAGCTTCGAAGTGAAGCGAATGTCGCCGATCTGGGCACGAATGTGATTCGTCCCAATCGCCAGCTCCACATTGCCTTCGGTACCCAGGATGCGCTGCAGCTCCAGGACCCCCTTGCGCGGCACGATCACCTGCCCCGGCTTGCCCGCAGAGGCGAGTGCCATCTCGCAGAGCGCCAGGCGATGCCCATCGGTAGCCACCGCCCGCAGCACGCTCTCCTGCGTCTCCAGAAGCAGCCCGTTGAGGTAGTACCGCACGTCCTGCTGGGCCATGGAGAAATGGGTCTTGTCGATGAGCCGCCGGAACTCCCCCTGCGCCAGGGAGAGCGTCTGCGCGGAGTTGATCTCCTCGATGACCGGAAACTCCGCCGCCGGCAGAGTGGAGAGCGTGAAGCGGCTGCGTCCGGCGCGCACGATCGCGCGCTCCCCCTCGGTGCTCAGCGTGACATTCACTCCGTCCGGCAGCGCGCGGAAAATATCGACCAGCTTGCGCCCCGGCACCGTGATGTCACCCGGCTGCTCCAGGCCGACCTTGGTGGCCGCTACGAGCTCCACCTCGAGGTCGGTTCCCGTGATCGCCAGCCGGTTGTCGCGGGCTGACAGCAGCACGTTCGCGAGCACCGGCATCGTCTGGCGCCGCTCGACTACGCCGATCACGCTTTGCAGGGGAGCGAGAAGATCTTCGCGCGTCGCTGTCAGCTTCATGATATCTATTCTTTCTTGAGAATCTTAGAATCAGATTGTAGTAGCGATTGGGCCTGGGGATAGTGGGAACAACCCGCTTCAGCCCGCAGGATCAACGGCTTGGCCGGTCCGCCATGCACCACGCTTCGCGGGATGACCTGCTCGGCGACTGTGGGCGGCCTGTGCGTAACTTTATCCCCTCCGAAGCTCACAGAAAATCCACAGGCCTGCCCCCATCAACCGGTCAGGGTTCTCAACAGGTTTGAGTAGTCTTCGCTCATGCGGACCTCGGAGCTGCGCAGCTCCTTGATGCGCTTGCAGGCGTGCAGCACCGTGGTGTGGTCGCGGCCGCCGAAGGCATCGCCGATCTCCGGCAGGCTGTGACTGGTGAGCTCCTTCGCGAGTGCCATGGCGACCTGCCGGGGCCGCGCCACCGAGCGGCTGCGGCGCTTCGACAGAAGATCCGCCATCCGCACCTTGTAGTAATCGGCCACGGTCTTCTGGATGTTCTCGATGGTGACCAGCTTCGCCTGCAGGGACAGCAGGTCCTTCAACGCCTCGCGGGTGAAGTCCAGCGTGATCGCGTGACCGGTGAAGCGCGAGTTGGCGATGACACGCCGCAGGGCGCCTTCGAGCTCGCGCACGTTGGAGCGGATGCGTTTGGCAATGAAGAATGCGACCTCCTCCGGCAGGTGCGCGCCGGCGGAATGCGCTTTGGACATGAGGATGGCGACGCAGGTTTCCAGCTCCGGCGGCTCGATGGCGACCGTCAGACCCCAGCCGAAGCGCGATTTCAGCCGCTCCTCCAGGCCTTCGACCTCCTTCGGGTAGCGGTCGCAGCTGAGGATGACCTGATGCTGGCCTTCGAGCAGCTCGTTGAAGGTGTGAAAGAATTCCTCCTGCGAGCGTTCCTTGCCGGCGAAGAACTGGATGTCGTCGATGAGCAGCGCATCGAGCGATCGGTACGCGGTCTTGAATTCGTTCATGGTGTTGTGCTGCAGCGCACGCACCATGTCGCCGACGAAGCGCTCCGAATGCACGTAGGCGATCCTTGCCTCGCCGTCACGCTCCTTGATGTGGTGGGCGACGGCATGCATGAGGTGGGTCTTGCCGAGGCCGACGCCGCCGTAGAGGAAGAGCGGGTTATAGGCGCGGCCGGGATTCTCCGCCACCTGCAGGGAAGCGGCCTTGGCCAGCTGGTTGCTCTTGCCTTCGACGAAGGTGCCGAAGGTGAAATCCGCGTTGATGCGCGCCCCGACGACCAGGCCCTCCGCCCGGCGCGGCCGCGCTGCCGGCGAGGCGGGCCCCGGCGGCGCGGCCGGTGAAACGGCGGCACGCATGGGCGTGCTGCGCGAGCCGACCTCGACGGTGACGATCGGCGCATCCCCGGTGCTCCCGTCGCGCAGCAGCTCCCCGATGCGCGGCAGCAGATGCTCGTTGATCCACTCCACCGCGAAGCGGTTGGGCGCAAGCAGCTTGAGCGCGCCGGCGCCTTCGAGCGCCTGTAACGGCCGCACCCAGGTATTGAACTGCTGCTCCGGGAGCTCGGCCTCCAACGCACATTTGCATCGAGCCCAAAGCGACGCTTCCACGCGCGTTGTCTCCGCGACCGACGGGGAAAGGGCTGCGGAGTCTATACCCTTGGGCGCCGCCGCTGAAGGTTTCCTGATGCCTAAAGATATTGACACCTTGGCGCTCAACGGCTTAGCCTTGCCGCCCCTTTTTGGAACCCCCACGGATCCTCTGGAGCGCCCCGTATGAAGCGTACCTATCAGCCTAGCAAAGTGCGCCGCAAGCGCACCCACGGGTTCCGGGCACGCATGGCGACCCAGAACGGCCGCAAAGTGCTGGCCCGCCGCCGCGCCAAAGGCCGGCGCAAGCTGATCCCGTAGCGGGCCCCGAAAGAGGCTCCGACCTCCAAAAGTTGCCGCTGGAACGGCCCATCGGCCGGCTCCAGCACATAGACTATGCACCGGCTCACTTTCCCGGCGCACAAGCGTCTGCGGCGCAAGTCGGAGTTCGACGCCGCGTATGCGCGCGGCCGGCGCTTTGGCAACGGATTCTTCGCGGTGACAGCAAGCAGCAACGACAAGCACGGCGCGCGGCTCGGCATGGCAGTTGCCGTGCGCACGGCCGGCAATGCCGTGGAGCGTAACCGGCTCCGCCGCATCGTCCGGGAATCATTCCGGCTGCACCAGCATGCCCTGCCGGCTGTCGATCTCGTCGTCAGCGCGCGGCCCAAGGCCCGCGGAGCGTCAGGCGCGGAGCTGCGCGAGAGCCTGGCGGAGTTGTGGAAGCAGGTGACCCTGAAATGCGCATCCTCGCCATCGGCCTGATCCGCTGCTACCAGTGGGTCGTCAGCCCCTTCCTCGGCCCCTGCTGCCGGTTCCAGCCATCATGCTCCCACTACGCCGTCGAAGCCATCGGCCGCTTCGGGCTGCTGCGCGGCGGCTGGCTCGCCGTCAGGCGCATCGGGCGCTGCCATCCCTGGCATCCGGGCGGGTTCGACCCCGTGCCTCTTTCATTTGGCGCAAAGTCGGCATCCTGCCGCTTTGCGCGAGCGCGCTGCAATCACTCGGATGTGGCCCGCGACCCCGGGAACGGCCCGGGGTCGCTCAGTCATTCGCTTCGGCAGTCTCATGAATAACAGTCCGCGCTTCTATCTCTGGCTCGCGCTCGCCGTCGTGCTGTGGATCAACTACACGACCTGGCAGAAGGACTTCCCGCCGCAGGCCGCGGCCGCGCCCGTTCAAAGTCAGAACGCGCCGTCCAGACAGTCGAGCTCGCTGGCCAACAGCATTCCGCAGACACAGCAGCCCGCGGCGACGGGCGCGGCTCCAGCCCCAGCCTCTGCTCCTGTTGCGCCGCCGGCGCCGGCCGCTGTTTCTGCCGCGGAGGGTATTCCGGCCGTGAAGCCTGGCGCGTCGGCAAATGCGCCGCTCATACACGTCCATACGGACGTTTATGACATCGACATCAGCACCCGCGGCGGCACGCTGGCGCAGGTGCGCCTGCTGAAATACGCGGAAATCAAAGGGCAGGCGCCGCGTGTGCAACTCGAGAACGACGCCAGCCCGCAGACGGTGTATCTCTTGCAGAGCGGGCTCACGGGGTCCGGAAACGGGTCTTATCCGAATCACACCGCGCTCTTCACCGCGCCGCAGCAGAGTTATGACATGGACGGCTCGCAGCAGCTTCGCGTGCCGCTCACGTGGAGCAGCGACGGCGTCACGGTGACGAAGACCTTCGTCTTCACCAAGGGCTCGTACGGCATCGGGCTCGAGTACCAGGTCCGCAACGGCGGCTCCACGCCCTGGCAGGCGGCGCCCTACGCCCAGCTCTACCGCGACGATCCGCGCACCAAGAGCAGCTACTTCAATCCCAACAGCTACGCCTATCACGGCCCGGCCATCTGGACCGGCGCCAAATACGAGCGGCTCGATCCTTCCCGCAGCGAGAATCAGCACTTCTCCGAGGCCGTGACCAACGGCTGGATCGCCGCCACCCAGAACGACTTCGTGAGCGCGGTCGTGCTGCCGAAGGGCACGCCCTACCGCTTCAGCTGCGAGGTGTCCGGGCCGGAGTACCTGCTGGCGGCGGTGGGTCCCGGGCAGACCGTCGCCCCCGGCGCGACCGCCACGATCGACCAGACGCTGTTCGTCGGCCCGATGCTGCATGCGCAGCTCGAGAAGATCGAGCCGAGCCTGAAGTACGTCGTCGGCTACGGCTACCTGACGATACTCGCCGGCCCGCTCTTCTGGCTGCTGAGCAAGGTGCACACGATCACCGGCAACTGGGGTGTCTCCATCATCCTGGTGACGTTCCTCCTCAAGCTCGTCCTTTATCCGCTGTCGGAAGCCAGCGGCCGCTCCATGGCCAAGATGAAGGCCCTGGGCCCGCGCATCAAGAACATCCAGGAGACCTACAAGGACGACAAGGAGAAGCTCGGGCGCGCGATGATGGACATCTACAAGCGCGAGAAGGTGAACCCGGTGTCGGGCTGTCTGCCCATGGTGGTGCAGATCCCGGTGTTCCTCGCCTTCTACTGGGTGCTGCTCTACAGCGCGGAGATGCGGCAGGCGCCGTTCGCGTTCTGGATCCAGGACCTGTCGGCGCGCGATCCGTTCTTCATCCTGCCCGGCATCATGGCGATCGCCATGTTCGTGCAGTACAAGCTCAATCCCACCTCGCCGGACCCCACGCAGGCGAAGGTCATGATGGTGATGCCGATCGCCATGTCGTTCATGTTCGCCTTCTTCCCCGCGGGTCTGGTGCTCTACTACGTCACGAACACCATCCTCGGGGTCGCGCAGCAGTGGAACATCAATCGCCGGCTGGGCGTCAGCACCGCCTCGTCGACTGCGTGACGCTTCGCTGCGGGCCCTGGGGCGCCCATTGGATCGCTTTCGGAACACCCGTTGTTGGCTGAGCGGGCGGCTCTTCAACCCGCGCGGACACGGCGGTAGCCTCAGCGGATGAGCCGCACCGATACCATCGTGGCGGCGGCCACCCCGCCCGGAAGAGGCGGCATCGGGATCGTACGCGTTTCGGGTCCGCGGGTGCCCGAGATTGCCGCCGTGCTGCTCGGCGAGCTTCCGCTGCCGCGCCGGGCTGGTTTTGCGCGCTTTCTCGACGGCGCGCAGGAGCCGATCGATGCCGGTCTCGCGCTCTTCTTCCCCGGACCTCACTCCTACACCGGCGAGCACGTGCTCGAGTTGCATGGGCACGGCGGCCCGCTGGTGCTCGAGGCATTGGCGGCACGGGTGGTGGAGCTCGGGGCGCGGCGCGCGCTGCCGGGGGAGTTCACCCAACGCGCCTTCCTCAACAACAAGCTGGATCTTGCGCAGGCGGAGGCGATCGCCGACCTGATCGACGCCGGCTCTCGCGAGGCGGCGCGCGCGGCCATGCGCTCGCTGCAGGGAGAGTTCTCCGCCATGGTGCGGGGACTCACCGACGCGGTGATCGACCTGCGCACCTATGTCGAGGCCGCCATCGACTTCCCCGAGGAGGAGATCGATTTCCTGGCCGATCGGGAGCTGGAGGAGCGCTTCCAGGCCGTGCGCGACCACTTCGATGGGGTGGAGCAGAGCGCGCGCCAGGGGCGGCTGCTGCGCGAAGGGATGACGGTGGTGATCGCCGGGCGACCCAACGCGGGCAAGTCGAGCCTGCTCAATCGCCTGGCCGGATACGACGCGGCCATCGTGACGGCCATCCCGGGGACCACGCGCGACATCGTGCGAGAGCGGATCGATATCGACGGGATGCCGCTGCACGTCCTCGATACGGCCGGCCTCCGCGAGGATGCGGATGTCGTCGAAGCTGAGGGGATCCGCAGGGCGCACGCCGAGATGCGGCGCGCCGACAGAGTGCTCTTCGTCATCGACGCCGCCGACGACCCGGGCGCGGCGGCTTACGGCGAGGAGCGCAGCCGACTGCCGGTCGACGTCCCCGTTACGCTCGTGCTCAACAAGTGCGACCTGGGGAGCGGCATCCCGGTCGCGGACACCGTCACGGGCCCGCCCCGGGTCGCCCTCTCCGCGCTGACCGGCGAGGGACTGGACATGCTGCGGGCACACCTGAAGACCTGCATGGGCTACCAGACTCTGGAGGCCGGCACGGTCTCCGCCCGCCAGCGGCACCTGGACGCGCTGCAGCGCGCCCGCCGGCAGGTAGCTGAAGCGGAGCGGCGCCTGCGGGAGAGCCGTGCCGGGGAGCTGGTCGCCGAGGAGCTGCGCGGGGCCCAGGAGGCCCTCAACGAGATCACCGGCGAGTTCACCAGCGAGGACCTGCTGGGCCGGATCTTCGGCAGCTTCTGCATCGGTAAATAGCCCGGGGTATCCTGCGAGTTTCGCCAGGCGCGTCATCGCGCCGGCGCTCCAGGAAAGGCTCCACGGTGTATCAGCGAATTCTCCTTGCCTACGACGGTTCCATCGAGGGGCGCACGGCCCTGCGCGAGGGAGCGCTGTTGGCGCGGCGCTATGGCGCGCAGGTGTTCGTGCTCTCGGTGATCCGGGAGGCGGCGGGCACGAAGCTGGGCGAGGGAGTCGGCGGCGCCGGCGTCGCGCAGCAGCAGGGGGAGTACGAGCAGGTGCTGCAGGAGGGCATGGCGCGGCTCATCGCGCTCGGCTTCCAGGCCTCGGGCAAGCTGGTCATCGGTGAGCCGGCGCGGGAGATCGGCGCCTACGCGGAGCAGGTGAGAGCCGACCTGGTCGTGGTCGGGCATCGCCGCCAGACCGCGGTCGGACGCTGGTGGTCGGGACCGAGCGGGGCTTATCTCAGCGACCACATCGGCTGCAGCCTGTTGGTCTGCCGGAACGTCATCGACGACGCGCAGTTCGCGGAGCTGCTGGCGCGGAACGAGTTGGGACCGGCTGCAGCCGCAGCTGCAGCGCTCGGGGCGCGACCGACGGAAACTCCGCCGGGCGCAGAGCGCGCGGCACCGGCCAGCCCGGTCGTGCACGCGCCCTCTCCCACGCCGGGACCGGCGCATCCGGCGCCGTCGACCGCGCGCCGGCGCCTGCGTGTCGTGTTGTTTCTGCTGCTGCCCCTGGCGCTCCTCATCGCCCTGATCGTCTACGCGACCGGCGGCGGAAGCATCTCGACCGATGACGCCTACGTGGAGGCCAACACGGTTGGAGTCTCGAGTGATGTCGCGGGCATCGTCGGGCAGGTGTACGTCAAGGAGAACCAGCATGTCACCAGCGGTCAGGTGCTCTACACCCTGCGGGATCTGCAGTACCGCTACGCGCTGGACCGCGCCAACGCGCAGCTCGACGCCACACGCGACAGCCTGATCGCCATGCAGGCGAGCTATCGCACGATGCAGGCGAAGATCGCGCAGGCGAAGTACGACCTCGGCTACAGCCAGGTGCAGTTCAAGCGCGCGCAGAACCTCGCCAAGGTTCAGATCGTCTCCAAAACCGGCTACGACACCGCGCACCGCAATCTGTCGAGCGCGCAACAGGGGCTCGCATCTCTCGATGAGCAGCTCGCCGGCATCGCCGCCAACCTCAACGGCCACCCCACCGGGCCGGTGGAGCAGTATCCGCAGTACCTGGGCGCGCTCGCCGCGCGCAACGAGGCGGCCCGCCAGCTGGCTCATACCGTCGTGCGGGCGCCGTTCGATGGCATCGTGACCAGCGTGCCTTCCATCCAGCCGGGCCGATATCTTGCGGCGTCCATTACCGCGTTCTACCTGGTCGACACCGATCACCTCTGGGTGCATGCCGACCCCAAGGAAACGCAGCTGACCTATGTGCGCCCGGGGCAGTCGGCCATCGTCGAGGTCGATACGTATCCCGGGCAGAAGTGGCACGGCACCGTTGAAAGCATCAGCCCGGCGGCTGCGCAGCAGTTTTCCCTGCTGCCCGCGGAGAACACGAGCGGCAACTGGGTGAAGGTCGTGCAGCGCATTCCGATACGGGTTTCCGTCGATACGAGCGACCGGAATCTCCCGCCGCTGCGGGCCGGGATGAGCGTCGAAGTCAGCATCCACACCGGTCACGTGCGCGGCTGGTCCATTCTCTGACGGGCGGAGGCGATGACCGAGGAACTTCATCCGACGACGCCGAACCGCGGCGCCATCACGGTCTGCGTGATGCTGGCGACCCTCATGCAGTCGCTGGACACGACGATCGCCAATGTGGCGCTGCCGCACATGCAGGGCAGTCTCGCGGCGAGTCAGGACCAGGTCACGTGGGTGCTGACCTCCTACATCGTGGCCGCGGCGATCGCGACTCCGCTCACCGGCTACCTGACCGCACGGCTGGGACTGAAGAACCTCTTCCTGGTGTCGGTGATCGGCTTCACCGTGGCCTCCATGCTCTGCGGCATGGCGGAGAACGTGCCCGAGATCGTGATCTTCCGCTGGCTGCAGGGCCTCTTCGGCGCGG
>Ga0335072_10001766_pt1 | contig 34392 bp, 19 predicted proteins | sample Lox_Sample_21_FD_206725 | JGI IMG/M metagenome (GOLD analysis project Ga0335072, IMG submission 206725) | Soil microbial communities from Loxahatchee National Wildlife Refuge, Florida, United States - Lox_Sample_2.1 | ecosystem: Environmental > Terrestrial > Soil > Wetlands | place: USA... | reverse complement strand
TGCTCTGTTTTTGCCAGTCGAGAAAATCTCCCGCGGCGATGCTGTTGCGGTTGCCCTGGAGTTTCGACCAGACCATCACCAATTGGTCGGCATTGGGATACGGCATGGGTGCGTAGAGGGTCGCATAGACCACGCTGAAAATGGCGGTGTTGGGGCCGATGCCGAGAGCCAGCGCCAGAATTGCGACGGCAGTGAAGGTTTTGTGTTGCCGAAGCATTCGGAGGGCGAAACGGAGATCGTGAAGCAGCGTCGTCATGGGGAAGCTCGCCTTACCCTAAAGACGAAGCTGTAGAAATTTTGTTCCGGTAAAGGCGCTTAACCCGGTGCGGTGTTCAGGAAATTGCTGGAAAGGCCACGAATGGGCAGGGACTGCAAGTAACCTGACGCCAGCTGTATTGGAAGGCGGTTCTACCGCGTCTCCACTTCCCTCAGCCAGTCGGGCCGTTTCAACACTTCGCGCGGCTTGCTGCCGTCGGGGGGCCCAATGATTCCATCGCGCTGCATCATGTCCAGAATTCGCGCCGCGCGTCCGTAGCCAAGCCGTAAATGACGCTGGAGCGTAGACGTGGATGCCTTTCCCATCTGCAGCACCAGCCGCACCGCTTCTTCGTACATGGGGTCCTGCTCGGCGTTGCCTGCTTCCTGGCCCTCCGATTCTTCTTCGTCGCTCGGGGGCGCCAGCAGGAACGATTGATCGTACTCCGGCGTCGCCTGCTCCTTCCAGAAATCCACCACTCGTCCGATTTCGGACTCGGTCACGAACGCCCCGTGCACACGCGTCAGGCGCGACGACCCGGGTGGCAGAAAGAGCATATCGCCCTTACCCAACAGATGTTCCGCGCCCATCACGTCCAGCACGGTCCGCGAATCCACCCGCGTCGCCACGCGGAAGCTGATGCGCGAGGGAAAATTCGCCTTAATCAACCCGGTGATCACGTCCACGCTGGGGCGCTGCGTCGCCAGCACCAGGTGCATGCCCACCGCGCGTGCCATCTGTGCGAGTCGGGTTACCGACTCTTCTACGTTCTTGCCTTCCAGCATCATCAAGTCGGCCAACTCATCGATGAGGATCATGATGTAAGGCAACGGGCGCAAATCGTCGGCGGTCGCCTCCACCTCCTGGTCGGCGAACAGATTGCGCGGCTCGTCCTGCAGCTTGCGTATTTTCTTGTTGAACTGCTCGATGTTTCGCACGCCATACTCCGCCAGGAGGCGCAGACGCCGCTCCATCTCGAGCACCGCGTTGCGCAGGGCGTTGGTGGCCTTCTTCGGGTCGGTGATGACCGGAGTCAACAGGTGCGGAATGCCTTCAAACAAGCCCAGTTCCACGCGCTTGGGATCCACCATGATCATGCGCACTTCGTTCGGCGTCGACTTGTATAAAATCGACATGATCATCGAGTTGATCATCACGCTCTTGCCCGATCCCGTCGATCCGGCGATGAGAAGGTGCGGCATGGTATCGAGCGCCGCCACGCGAATCCGACCGTTAATATCCTTGCCCAGCGGAATAGTCAGCCGCGATGCCGACCCCCCGAACTCCTCGCTTTCCAGCATCTGCCGCAGCGCGATTACCTCGCGGCGGGTATTGGGCACTTCTATTCCTACCGTCGGTTTGCCCGGGATGCGCTCGATCAGGATCGATTCCGCCTGCAATCCGAGGCACAGGTCTTCATGGAGATTCGTGATCCGGCTGTATTTGATACCGGCTTCCGGCTTGAACTCGAAGGTGGTTACCACCGGCCCGGGATTGATCTGCACCACGTTTCCCAAAACCCCGAACTCTTCGAATTTCGATTTGATTTTGACGGCGGTGTCTTTCAGTTCCACCTCGTCATACGCGTTGCGGAGCGGAATTTCATTCAGAAGTTCCGTCGAAGGCAATGTGAACACGGTGCGGAAGGCCGGCTCCTGCGCCGGTTCAAAGGCGGCTGCCGGTACCGGCATCGGCGGAGGAACGGGCGGCAAATCTTCAACCGGGCAGATGGGAATCTCATCCTCGGCGACCGGTTCCGGTTCCTCTTGCACTGGTCCTTCCACCGCCGGCGCACGCCTTTCCGCCACCTCCCATGGAGGCGTGTCGGCCGCTGCTTCCAACTCGGGCCGGGGCTCGGGTTCGTACCGCAGTTTTCGCCCTTTCAGTTGCCGGGTCTCGCGCCTCGTCCGCTCGCGCTCACGAGCTTTCTCCAGCGCCTTCGCATGTTGTTCGTCCCGCCAAGCCCGCCACGCGTTGGTGCGCCGGCGGTACCACGCGACCGGGCCGTCCATCCATTCCATCCCCTTCGCCAGCGTGAAAGACGAAACCAGGTACACGGCGACCACCACGGAAGTCAGGATCGCCACGATTGCGCCCGCCAGATTGAGCGTGCCCAAGAGGTAACGCGCCAGCAAATAGCCCGACAGGCCGCCCAGCCTGATCGTGCCACCGAACATCCGCCACGGCAGAAACGCCAGCCCCGCGCTGGCTCCCACCGTGAGAATGACAGCCCCGACCACTTTTGCCACCCCACCATCCAACGCCTCCGACCGGATCCACTTCCACGACAGCAGAAACATCAGCAGAGGAAAAAGGAACGCCGTTGCGCCAAAGGCCTGAAATAGCAGGTCCGAGGCGTAAGAGCCGAAGTAGCCGATAAGATTCAGGGGTTGGGACTCGGCGGCCGTGTCCCACGAAGGGTCCTGGGTATGGTACGACACCAAGCTCAGAAGCATCACCAGGCCCAGCGAGAGCAGCACAAAGCCGATGACTTCATTCAGCCGTTTGTGTTCGGTCGGAGATAAGAGCTTCATCACGCTGGCCGGCGGATGAAAGCCAGAGCAAGCACTATTATGCCAAAAATTATCCGGTAGTAAACAAACGGACGAAGCGAGCTGCGCCGCAAATAATGCAGAAACCACCCGATCACGACGCAGCCGGTAATCGCGCTCACCCCGACGCCCACCAGGAACGGCGTTTCGAGCACGGAGTGCAGCTGATGCTCCTTATGCATGTCCCAGAATGCCTTCCCCGCCGCCCCCGCGATGGCCGGCGCCGAAAGCAGGAACGAAAACTTCGCCGCCGACTGGTCGCTCAGATTCCGAAACAAGCCCGCCGAAATACTGATCCCGCTTCGCGATGTTCCCGGCACCACGGCCAGCGCCTGCGCCACCCCGATCACCACCGCATCCGGTCCGTTCACCGACGCCAGATCGCGCGTCTTGCGGCTGGAATTCTCCGCCACATACATCAGGATGCCGATTACGATCAGCATTGCCCCTATCACCCAGGGAGTCCGCCAACTCGATTCGGCCTGCTTTTCAAACACGAAGCCTACGATGCCGATCGGTATGCTGCCGATCGCCAACAGCCACAGCAGCATGTGATTCAAGCGCAGCTCGTTATCTTTCCCGAGCTGCAGCCCGAACCCCTGCGCCACGATCTGCACCCAATCGCGGAAGAAATAGATGAGTAATGCCGCCAGAGTCCCGACATGCAGCATGATGTCGTAGTTGAGCCCTTCGGGCTTCCAGCCGAGCAGCCACGAAGTAAGGTAGAGATGCGCGGTGCTGCTGATCGGCAGAAATTCCGTCAAGCCCTGGATCAACCCCAGGACGATGACTTGCAGAATGGGCATAAACGTCTAGCGTGAGCGATGCCCCCGAGCCGTGTCAAGTACCGGAGATCTTCCGCCCTTTTCTTGAGCCTTGGGGTGGACGGGCGTCGCGCTGGTCTCTGGAGTACGGTGGCGTCTCGATTGCTGTTCCGAAGGTGAAACCGCGCGCGGCCTATGCCATGGGTCTGTCAAAGCGATTCCAGGCCGCCAATTTAAATGCGCAAGGAGCTTATTTATGAAGAACTCGACGATGCCGGTGAAGGAAAGGGTACGCATTCCTTTGCATACTCCTACGGACTTGGACCGGAAAGCGACGAAAGAAATTGCCGGCGCCATGAACGCGATTCTGGCCGATGTGTTCGCGCTTTATCTGAAAACCAAGAATTTTCACTGGCACCTAAGCGGACCCCATTTTCGCGACTATCACCTCCTGTTCGATGAGCATGCCCAACAGATATTTGCGATGACCGATGCCATTGCCGAGCGGGTCCGCAAGATCGGAGAAACGACGATGCGGTCGATTGGTGACATTTCGCGGACACAACGGGTGTCGGACAACAATGCGGAGTTCGTGGAACCGGAGGACATGCTGGCGGAACTGATGGAAGATAATCAGGCTCTGGCCACCCGGCTGCGGGAAGCCCACAATGTCTGCGAGGAGGGGCGCGATATCGCTACGGCAAGTCTCATCGAGGTCTGGATCGACGAGACGGAACGGCGCACGTGGTTCCTGTTCGAAGCGCACCGCCCCGGGGATTCCACGCGGCACTAAAGCGGGAAGGCTCGACTGCTGGTTTACAGCCGGTGTGGTGCGACAGGGCTCGGTACCTGACCGTGTGAAAATCTCCGGAATGGCCATCCTGAGGCAAGGCCTGGCAAAGGGCAATGCTTGAAGACGCGAGGAAAATGATCATGCCATCGCGGCACTAGCTGGCCCCAGCCAGGATTGCCCGCCCTGGATGTCCTGCTATTGATTCTCGAAGGTGTCGCCGAAGTGCACCGTGGAATCGGTTGAGAACTTGCGATAGTCCTTGAATTCGGAGATGTTCCGCGAGCGGAAACCATCGACATCGGTCTCGATTTCGGCCCGTACCGGTAACAGGTAAGTCCGGCCGGCCACTTCGACAAAGCCGTAATCGACCGTAGTGGAAGCGTACTGCATAGGGAAGTCGGCGGAGATGGTATCGGCCTCGTAAACCAGCCGAAGTACGCCGCCCGTCTCGCGGTCCACCCACACCGTGCCGTGGTACCCGACCACCTGCCGGTGGACATATCCTCCCGGGTCGAAGCTCAGCATATAAGAGGAGTGGGAGGCCTTCACCTGATAAGAGAACAGCAATGACGGCCGGTCGCGCAGTGTCTTCGAACTTTCCCAATGGAATTCGGCTTGCGATTGGGGATCGAATACGGCCTCGAGCATACCCCCGAATTCACCGATATTCTCCAATCCGCCGAAGGGCTCGCCGGGAACGACCGGGCGCCCGTTCCGCGCCAGGAGCTCGCGGTCTTCGGTCTGCCCGGCATAGCGCAGTTTGACCGTGAGGACATCGGCGCGAATCCAGTTTTTGGGGAGGGTCAGATGGTAGGACCGCCGGATAGTTTGAGTGCAGAGGAAATCCGGCATCCGCCGGGTGTAGTTGCGGGAGAGTACGCGGGTTCGTTCTACGAGGTTGGCCGTGTCAGCGTCCGACGGCCGGGGCGCAGCCGCCCGCCCCAAACAGACCGTAAGGCCCAGCACCACGACGGGTAGTGCCTTAGTTTTCATATGGTTGCTTATCGGATAGATTTGGCGAAATTCGAATGCGTCTCGTGCCCAAGCACTGTTGAACTATACATCAGTCACAGGGAAGGGTTAAGCCTAGGGTATTGCTCCATTATTTAAGGTATTAATCTCTTATTAACTGAGTGTATGAACCCAAAAAAGATGCTGAAGTGTTGAATTTCCCCCATGTCGGATCAACGCCCTCCGACTTCCGACTCAGTAGATTGAAATAGTTGAGATCTCTCGCGAGATGGTCAATGGATTGCCTCCCTACGTTCTCTAACGTTAGGAGTACGGTGTTAACCCGAGCAATCCATTCATTCCACATACTGCTTTCGGTCGGAATCCTGGCATGGCAGGCGAACGCCAAACCACATCCGGTTCCACTGGAGAAAAACACCACCGACAAGCAGTGCTTGGAGTGCCACGAAGATCGGGGCAAAGGCACAGTGGTGCATCCGGCGATGGGATCCGGCTGCCAGAGTTGTCACCTGGTGCGCATCGCCAAGGAAACCACCCGTATCACCCTCACGACCGCGACCCCGGTCAAGCTCTGTATTCAATGCCATGCCGACAAAAACGCGGCCGATATCAAGGGCCAGATTCATCCCCCGGCAGCGCGCGATTGCCTGAAGTGCCACGACCCGCACAGCACCGATAACAAGGCCATGCTGCTCAAGCCGGAATCGGGCGATTCCAAGGAATCGAATCTGTGCCTGGAGTGCCATACGACCGGCCTCAACGTTCCCGCCAAAGGCAGCCGCCACGCCGCCCTCGACATGGGTTGCGACACCTGTCACGTCACTCACAAGACGAAAGCCGATCCGGCGAGTGAATTCCGCGATCACCTCACCAAACCGACTCCCGCGCTGTGCCTCGATTGCCACTCGAAAGACGACGCGCTCACCAAAGCGCATAAGGGACAGCCGTTCGAGAAGGCCGATTGCGTGACCTGCCACAATCCGCACCAGTCGTCCACGCCGAAGCTCATGCAACCGTTCGTCCACAGCGCGTTCGAAGGCGGGGCCTGCGACAACTGCCACGCCGAGCCGAAGGACGGGAAGGTGGTGCTGACTCAAGCGTCCGAAAAAGATCTGTGCGGCATGTGCCATGCCGAGCAGGTGGAAAAGATCGCCAAAGCGAAGGTTCAGCACCCGGGCGCGCAGGGCGATTGCACCGGTTGCCACAATCCGCACGCCGGGCGGACGCCGGGAATGTTGCAGCCCGATCCGGTGAGCGCGTGCCTGGGGTGCCATCCGGACCAGGGCGAGCAGATCGCCAAAGCTCATCCGCACCAACCGGCGTCGGTAGCCGGCTGCGCCACGTGTCACGAGCCGCACGGCAGCGAGAACGCCAAACTGCTGCGGGCGAAATCGCCTAACCAGCTTTGCCTGGAATGCCACGGACCGGACCGGTCGCCGGTGAGAAGCGATTCGCGGGTGACGATTTTCGATGGCAAGGTGCGGTTACCGGCGGATTATTTCCGCGCCGTGGCCATGCTTCCCATCAAGGCAGGTCTGGGCCATCCGACCGAGCAGCATCCAGTGCAGGACCTGATGGATCCTGCGACGGGCAAAGTAAAGACCCCGATGAACTGTCTGACCTGCCACCAGCCGCACGGTTCGGCCAAGCCCGATCTGCTGGTGAAAGATCAGGCCAGCAATATGGACTTCTGCAAGACCTGTCACGCCAACGGGCTGGATCTGAAAGCAACACGGGGGGCCCAGTAAAATGCCGCGTTTTCGAGCTTATGTTCTGTTTACGCTCCTGGCGATCGGCGCCGCGGCGCAGATCAAGAAGAAGCCGGCGAATCCCGCAGACCCGCCGAAGCTCGGCGATCAGCGGACCACGGCCTACTTCGATATCGGCAAGATCGTCTGGCCCAATCCGCCGGCCGTGGCGCGCATCAAGTTTGTGGACCTGCGCACCGGCGAGAAAGTCGATCCCAAGCTGTTTACCAGCCAGAAACCGAAACAGAAGTGGATGGACCGGCTGGCTGGCGCCAAGGCCGTGGATCAGATCGACACCAGCAAACTGCCCTTTCAGCTCATACGCACCTACGGGGTGGCCGTCGATTCCAAGGGCACGATCTATGCGGCGGATCAGGGTGTGGGGGCCATCTTCCTGTTCGACAAGTCCGGCGGCGTGAAGCTAATCAAGAACGGCGTCGATGCCCACTTCGGCCTGATCGACGGGCTGGCAATGGACGATAACGACCGCCTCTTCGTGAGCGACATCAAGTTGAATCGCGTCCTGGTGTTCGACGCGCAGCACAAGCTGGAGGGGAGCATCGGCGGCGATGTGCTGAACGGACCGGGCGGCGTCGCGATCGATACCGAGAACCGGCTGCTGTACGTAGTCGATACCGGCAACGACCTGGTGCGCGTTTATGACGCCGACACATTCAAGCCGCTGCGCACGATCGGGGTTCAAGGCAAGAAACATACGCTTACCGACCCGGGAACTTTCGCGCTGCCCACGAACGTGGCAGTGGACGGCGACGGTAACGTTTACGTGACCGACACCCTCAACAATCGCGTGGAGATTTTCGATGCCGACGGCGAATTTATCAGCGCGTTTGGCAAGAATGGCGACGGGGCCGGTCAATTCGAACGGCCCAAAGGAATCGCGGTCGATTGCGACGGGCACATCTGGGTGGTGGATGCGGCGCAGGATCGCGTGAAGGTCTTCAATCGCGAAGGGCAGCTACTGATTTATTTCGGGGAGCATGGCGAGTACCCCGGGCGGTTCATGGGAGCGTACGGAATCGCGATCGATAAAGAAAATCGCGTGATTGTATCGGAGACGTTTCCGGGACGCATACAGATTTTCCACTACGTAAACGACGCCGAAGCGGAAGGGGTGCGCAAGGCGCAGGTGGAAGGAACCAAGGCGGCTGCCAGACCGCCGGCCAAATAGGGAGGGGCGAAGCAGTAACGGGTTTTGGCGCCTGTTCGCGCCAAAAACGGAATCGGGCGGGACGCTCGTTCCGGACTGTATATACAGAGCAAGCAGTAGTACATAGAAGGCTTAGGAGGCCTCTTCTGAAATGAAGCAATTTGTACAATCGGTGCTCATTCTCGCCGCCGGCGCCGCGGTAGCGATGGCACAAATCCCGCAGGTCACCAACCAGACCTCGGATATCCTGGGAGCGCATACGGGATACGGCCGCGGCTGCGTGATGTGTCACGCTCCGCACAGCGGCGCAGGCGGCAACGGAGTAGCCACCACCGATGTCGCCAGCGGTAACTACGCATTGTGGGGCCAGGATCTTACCCCGCTCTACGGGCAAAAGCTAGGGTTTGGCGATGGCGGCACTTATGCAGTTACACTGCCCGCGGCCGGCACCATTACCAGCGCGCACGATGCCAACACCATCATCCTGTTCTGCCTGAGCTGCCATGACGGCAATCTGGCAAAGGTTGGAATGATGAAGGGCAAGACGGTGGAAACGCTGCCGATCGTCGGCGGCAATGCGCCGACGCTGCTCGGCAACGACGGCACCAACGCCGGCAACTACAGCAACGACCATCCGGTTGGCGCGCAGGCCATTGTTTCTTGCGGTGGCGCCTACAACTGGGATTGCACCGGCGGCAACACCACGGCGATCTCCATGAACGGTCCCGCTTCCAGTGTATTTGCCAACACGAACTATGGTTTCGGAGTGAGCTTCGGAACTTTCGGCACGGCGGTAACGGCAGTTACCTGCACGAGCTGTCACAATCAGCACAGCCAGAATGTTTACGCCGGCACTATGGGCGGCGTGAAGGGCTACTACCAGACGGCATTCTTCCTCCGCGGTTACTACAATCCGACGACCGGCGGCAACAGCGCGGCGCAGTTCTGCCGGCAGTGCCACGGCGGCGAATCGAACGAGATGGCCGGACAGATGAACGTAAAGACTTACTAGTGCCGCGACCGCGGGATCGATGTCCTCGCGTCTCGAAGCATTGCCCTGCCAAGGTCTTGCCTCAAGATGGCCATGACGAAGATTTTCACGCGGTCAGGTATCTGGTAATTTCCTGAAAACCAGGGGAAGCAGCCCCGGGCTGGCTTCCCTTGGAAGGACCGCAGTTTCCCGGGAATGAGAGAGGGGAAATCATGAGATTCCGTAGTCTGATTCCAGCATTGGCCTTGACCCTGGGGACCCTGTTCGCTCAGGATGCCAACCAGCAACTCGTCCAGCGCCTGAAAAGCCAGCCGGTGGCCCGCGTCAACGGCACCGTGCTCACGCAAGGCGACCTGCTGCGCGAGATGTACACCATCTTCCCCTACGCCCGCACGCACAACGGATTCCCCAAAGCGATGGAAAGCGATATTCGCGTGGGCGCGATGAAGATGATCGAGTTCGAAGAGCTCGTGTACCAGGATGCCAGGCGCCGCGGGTTGACCATTACGCCCGCAAAGCTCGACCGCGCCATGGCCGATTTCAAAGCCGAATTCTCGGCGGAAGAGTATAAGGCGTATCTGACTGGAGAAATGGGTGGTTCGCTCGATAAGCTGCGGGCGCAGATCCGGCGCTCCATGCTGATCGACTTAGCTCTCAAAATGCAGGTAACGGACCGCGCCGTGACCACACTGGCCGAGGCGAAAATCTATTACGATCAAAACCCCAATGAGTTCCGCATTCCTGAATCGTATGCGGTGCAGACGATTTCCATTTTTCCGCCGAATAATGCCAAGCCGTCACAGTTGAAGGAAACCGTCAAGCGAGCTAACGATGCGCTACTCAGGGCGAAGGCCACTAAAACTTACAACGATTTCGGACTTTTGGCTGAACAACTCTCGGACGACGATTACCGCGTGAATATGGGCGACCATCACGCAGTGGATCGCGCCAAGCTTCCTCCCGATCTGGTGCCCGCAATTCTTTCGATGAAGCCCGGCCAAATGAGCGGCCTGATTCAAGTGGGACAGGCTTTCTGCATCGTGCGGCTCAATAGCCACATTCCGCAGGGAATGAAAAGCTTCGCCGAGGTGAAGGACGACTTGCGCGGACGGCTCGAGAAGAAAAAGACGGAGCAACTGCGTCAGGCGCTGAACCGCCGGTTGCGCGCCGCGGCCAAAGTGGAAGAACTGTAGGTGCAAAGTGTTTCGAGCAAGGTGCCGCCCTGCATTTTGGCTTCTGCTGACGACCACCAGCCCCCTGCTGGCACAGGTGGATGTCGGCAATTTCAACCTGAACGGCAATGCCAGCATCTCCGGAGGCTACACCGGAGATTTCGGCAATCAGGTGGGTTCGGACCACGGGGTTACGTTCGGAGGCGTCGGCACGCTGAACGGGTATTATTATAGCCCCGGCTTTCTTACCTTCGGAATCCAACCGTTCTTAAACCAATCGCGCGAGAATTCCAATTATCAGTCGATCTCCAATTCGAGCGGCATCAATGCCAATTCAGGAATCTTCGGCGGCAGCAATTTTCCCGGCACGGTCAGCTTCGAAAAGACCTTCAACGCGCAAGGCAACTACAACGTACCGGGCGTGACCGATTTCACCAGCCACGGCGACTCGCAGAATCTCAACATCGGATGGAGCGAGAACGTCCCGAACCTTCCTCACCTCAGCCTTAGCTTCCTGGACGGCAATGACCACTATTCCTTGTACGGTGCAAATGGCGATCTGAGCTCCTTATACCGCTCGTTCTCGGCGCAGACCACCTACAGCCTGGCAGGCTTTACGCTGAACGGCAATTTTCGCGATTCCAGCTCCCAATCCGAGGTTCCGTCCATCCTGGGATCGTCCGCTGAAAGCAGCGATTCGGATACCATTTCGTACTCGGCCGGAATTGGCCATAGCCTGCCTTTCCACGGGAGCTTTTCGGCCGGCGCAAGCCGCTCGGAGGTAAGCGCCGATTTCTCGTCCGGTACCTACAATGCGACGGTCGACACCGTGAACAGCGGCGTGAGCTTCAACCCGATCGACACTTTGAACGTCGGAATCAGTTTCCAGTACAACGACAATCTGGCGGGCAGTCTCGAGCAGGCTATTGTCTCCGCCGGAGGCAACGTCGGAAGCAGCCCGGACCAATCCTCTCATTCGCTCGACCTGCTTGGATACGCCAATTATCGGATCACGCCGTGGCACCTCACCTTCGCCGTGAGCGACGAACACCGCGATCAGACGTTTCTGGGCGCGGCGTTCCAAGAGGACACTGTAAACGGTTCGGCAAGCTACGCCAACGACCTGCTCGGCGGATTTCTGAACGCCACGGCGGGTGTCACCCGGAGTTCGATCAGTTCCAACACCACCGGCCAGACGGGGATGTTCGGCTCGGTCAACTATCTTCATGAGTTCCGGCGCTGGTCGGCATCGGGGATGGTGAACTACGCGCAGAACACCCAGACCGTACTGATTGCATATACCAGCAGCGGCTACGGCTACTCGGCAACGCTCGGCCGAAAGATCGGCAGGCGTTCGCATTGGTCGGCAAGCACCGCGGGTTCGAAGAGCATGTTGAGCAACGAGCCCGGGGCTGGCACGTTCGGCCAGAGTTACTCGACGGCGCTTTCCGTGAAGTACATCTCGCTCAGCGGCACGTACGCACGTTCAAATGGTGATTCCATCATGACCGCCTCGGGGCTGACTCCCGTCGGCACGGCCCTCCCGGTGATTTCGCAGCCATCCCTGATTCTCTATGGCGGTCATTCTTACTCGGGCGCGCTGGGCATCACTCCGGTTCGCGGTCTCACCATGAGCGTCTCTTATGCCGAGGCGCTGGCCAATACGCAGGCGGACTCGACCAGCACCGACAATCACACCAGGCAGCTCAATACGTTCCTTCAATATCGCTTCCGCAAGATTTTCTTTACCGCGGGATTTAGTAAGTTGACGCAGAGCTTCAGCAACAACGGGAACCTCCCTGCCATGGTAGGGTCCTATTACTTCGGACTAACGCGATGGTTCAACTTTTTCTAAAGGCGGGGCGGGTCCCCAGACATACAGCCGAGCCCAGCGCGGATGAGGGCGTCCTCCCCACCCTGCTGGTGCTCCTTCTCGTGTGCGCCATCGGCGTGGCGGCCGCTCCCAAGAAGACGCCCGCGGCACCGGACGTCCCCGGCCTGGCGATGGATGGCGGCCGCCGCCTGACCTTCGAGCGCAGTTTCGGTCTGGAGAGCGAGCTCAAACCCAAACGCAGCCTGCTGGCGAAATTCGTGGATCTTGTAGCCGGTGCGCCCGACCTGCACTACCTCGTGCGGCCGTACAGTGTCGCCGTCGATTCGCACGATCGCGCCATCGTCGCCGACCCTGGCGCCATGGGCATCCACATCGTGGATTTTGGCAGTCAGAAATATAAGTTCGTCTCCCATCGAGAAGGCAAAGACGAGCTGCGAACTCCGCAGTGCGTGGCGGTGGATAAGCGCGATAACATCTACGTCACCGATTCCGAAGCGGGCAAGGTCTTCGTCTTCGGACCCACCGGAAAATTCCAGCGAACCATCGGCAGTCTGAAAGGCGGCGAAGGATTCTTCAAACGCCCCACGGGCATCGCCATCGATTCCGATGCCCAACGCATTTATGTGACCGATACCTGGCGCGACAAAATCTTCGTGCTCGACATGTCGGGTACCGTGCTGACGAGCATCGGCAAGCGCGGAACCGGCGATGGCGAATTCAACTTTCCCACGGAGTTGCGGCTGGCCGGCGACGACCTGCTGGTGGTGGATTCCATGAATTTTCGAGTCCAGGCTTTGACGCGCGCGGGAAGCTTCCGCTACGCCATCGGCCGGGTGGGCGACGAAAAGGGCGATTTCTTCCGGCCCAAAGGACTGGGAATCGATTCCGAGGGACACATTTATGTGGCCGACGGATTCCACAAGCTGGTGCAGGTGTTCAACGAGCGCGGCCGGCTGCTGTATTACTTCGGCTACGCCGGAACGGCGGCGCAGCCATTGGTGGCGCCCGCGGGACTGTTTATCGATCGCAACGATCGCATCTTTGTGGTGGACTCCATCACGCGGCGGCTACAGGTTTTCCATTATTACGGAGCGGCCCTGCCCGTTCCGGGAGGTACGCGGTGAATTCGAGATCGCTCTGCGCCTGCGTCGCGCTGGGGTTCGCCGGTGTGTCATGGGCGCAAACAACGGGCGAAGCTATCGGCGTCCACAATCTGGGACCCGGTGGCGGATCGCCTCTCAGCGCCGGTGTGGGAGGGGCATGCACGTATTGCCACGCGCCGCATTCGGGCATTGGCGGCATCACGCCGCTGTGGAACCAGCAGCTTTCCAACCAGGTGTACAACCTTTACACCAGCACCACCGACCTGGAAAAGGGCACGCAGCCCACCCCGGGATCCCCGAGCACGCTGTGCCTGAGTTGTCACGATGGCAGCATCGCGCCCGGGCAGACCGCGGCTTACGGCAAGATCCCCATGTCTGGCGGAATGAAATCCGCCGACGTCTTCGGGAGCAATCTCACCGGCGACCATCCGACTACCATGGCGCTGCCGCTGAAAGATTCGCCCGATCTGGCGGCGTCCATTGTGGCCCAGGGCAAAACCGCCGACCCCACCGGCGCCGTTCACCTGGTAAACGGCAACGTGGAATGCAATGGCTGCCACAATCCGCACGTGCAGGCCATCGACAGCATCTCGCAGAATTTCCTGGTGCGGGACAGCTCGAGCGGGCAGCTTTGCCTGGCCTGCCACGATCCCAATCGCGTCACTACAGGCCAAATTAATCCGATTGCGCAGTGGTCCGGAAGCGCGCACGCCGCGGCTACCAATACCACCAGCACGCAAGCCATTTCGCTGGTGGGCGGATATCAGACCGTTGCCAAGAACGCCTGCAATTCGTGCCACCAGGTGCACAACGCGCCGGGCGCATCGCGACTGCTGCGCGGCGCCAACGAGCAGGACTGCATCAATTGCCACGCCGGTGGTTCGAACATCTCGCCCGCCATTCCCAACGTGTACTCGGAATTCAATAAGATTGGGCATCCCTTCCCTGCCGGCAACAATCTGCACGACGCCGCCGAACCGGCGCTGCTCAATCAGAATCGCCACGCGACGTGCGTGGATTGCCATAATCCGCACGCTTCGCAGCAGGTGCTCTCTTTTACTCCCGCGCCCAACATCCGCATCTCGCAAACCGGCATCGCGGGCATCAGTTCCTCCGACGGCGTCACCGTGATGACCCCCTCGGTTAACCAGTACGACAACTGCCTCCGTTGCCACGGCACGAGCACGGGGAAAGTGGTGAATCCGGTTTACGGATATCTGCCGACGCGGGTGGTATCGGCCGGCGACCCGCTCAATCTCATTCCGCAGTTTGCGCTCACGGCGACTTCCAGTCATCCGGTAATGCACGTGGAAAACAGCGCGCTTCCACAGCCCAGCCTGCTCTCCGCCATGCTCAACCTCGATGGAGTTACGCAGGGGCGTTCGATGGGCAGCCAAATCTTCTGCACCGATTGCCATAACAGCGACGATAATCGCGAATTCGGCGGCGCCGGGCCGAACGGACCGCACGGATCGAAGTTCAGTCACATTCTGGAGCGCCGCTATGAGATCAGCCAGGCGGTAGCGCCGGGCCAATCGATCTCGAACCTCTTCCCTACCCCCGACCTGAGTGCCGCAGGACCCTACGCTCTCTGCGGCAAGTGCCACAGCTTGACCCAGATCATGGCAAACACCAGCTTTTCCGGACACTCCAGCCACATCAATCAAGGATTCTCGTGCTCGGCCTGCCATACGGCGCACGGGATGGGCGCGACCTCAGCCAATATCACGGGCGAGCGGCTGGTGAACTTCGATGGCAACGTGGTAGCGCCGACGGGCGCGACGCCGATCAGTTACAGCCGGGCGACGAATTCCTGCACGCTCACCTGCCACAACTATGTTCACAACGGGCCGGCGCAACAGACCGGTGCGATGGCGAAGCCGGTGTCGAATCTGCGGAGCCGGAAGTAGGAGGGGAAAATGGAACGGCGCTGTTATTATGCCCTTGCCACGATGGCGATGGTCTTCATTTTCGCGGCGGGTCTGAAGACGCTGGCTGATTTCGACCTTGGATGGTCGATGGCCACCGGCCGCTGGATCGCCGCGCATCACCAGATTCCATCCACCGAGGTCTTCTCGTACACCGCCGCGGGGCAGCCGTGGATTTATCCGGTCGGGTCGGCGCTGATTTTCTACGGCGCTTATGCGCTCGGCGGCTACGGGCTCATCTCGTGGCTCGTGGCTCTGGCGTGCGTGGCGACGGTCGCGCTCCTGCTGCGCCGCGGCTCGGCAGTGTCGGCCGGTTTGGCACTCTTCGCCGTGCCGCTGATTGCCTCGCGCACAACCGCGCGGCCGGAAATGTTCACCAGTGTGCTTTTCGCGGCGACCCTGGCGATCCTGTGGCAACAGCACGAGACTGGCACGGCGCGTTTATGGAGTTTGCCGATTCTGATGGCCGCGTGGGTCAATCTCCATCCGGGATTCACGGCGGGGTTGGGATTGCTGGCGGCATACGCAATGCTGGAAGCGTCGGACATGCTGCGCGCGGTGACGCGGCCGGCGGCCCAAACGCGCCTTCGCCGGGCGGCGCCATGGCTGGCCGCAACGGGCGCGGCGACCCTGGCGAATCCGTGGGGATGGGGCGTCTACCAGGTGATCCTCCGCCAGCAGGAAGCCATGGCCGACCACGAGCAGATGATCTCCGAGTGGGCGCCGCTCTCGCTCAACGGAACGCACCTGTTATCCGGCCTCTCTCTAAGCGATCCGTTTTACGTTCTGCTCCTGCTGCTCGTGCCAATCGCGGCGATCGCGCTCTGGCGGAGGCAGTTCGGAGCCGCGGTCCTGATGCTTGCAGCCGCCGTGCTGCCGGTGCGTCACGAGCGCTTCACAGCGCTGTTTGCCTGCATCATGACAGTGGTAGGCGGCGCGGTGGCCGCGTCTTTCCTGCGCGAATTCTCCACACGATTGCCCCATCCGCGGCTACGGGCCATCATGGCGGCGGCGGCGGCCGCCGCGCTGTTAGCGATGGCTGGATATCAGACGTATGACCGGGCCAGCAATCGATTTTACCTTTCGGGAACGGGTCTGGTGGAGTTCGGCACGGGCCTCTCGTGGTGGTTCCCGCAGAAGGCGGCGGATTTTGTGGAACGCGAGAATCTGCCCGGCCAGATCTTCAGCGCGGGCAACGAGGGCGCCTACATGGCATTCCGGCTGGGCCCTAAATACCGGAATTATATCGATGGCCGCGCGATTCCCTTCGGCACCGAATTGATGGTTCGCTCGCAGCGTTTGAAGGCAACTCCTCCGGATGCGCCGCTGTGGAAAGAAGAAATCGAGCGTTACGGCATCAGTACCGTGTTGGTCCCCATCGGGCGATTTGTGGGTGTGCAGTTCTTCCCGGCTTTCCGGCAGTTCTGCTCGAGCGGCTCCTGGACGCCGGTGTATTTGGATGACGTTGCCGTGGTTTTTCTGCGAAACACGCCGGAGACGGAAGCGCTCGCCGCCAGGCTGCGGGTGGATTGTGCGTCGGCGCCCGTTCCCAAGAGCACGGCGCCGGGATTCCAGGAATGGGCCAACGCCGCCGGCGTGCTGCAGGGGCTCGGCAGAGATGCGGAAGCGCTGGCGGCAACCGGCAAAGCGCTCGCACTGTTTCCGGAAAATGGATATCTGCATTTCCTGCGCGGACACTTGCTTCAAGATGCCGGCCGCGTTTTCGAGGCTGAGACGGACTATCTCGCGGCCGCCAGGTATGCACCGGATATGGTGGCCCCATGGTCCGCACTGGCGGCGTTTTACCAGCAGCGGGGCCGTTTGACGGAGTCGATCCGCTGCTGGCAGACGGCGGCGCGCACCTCGCGCTGGCCATGGGAGCCGCTCGTAAGTCTCGGGTACGCGAATCTGGAGGCGCGCCAGCCGGAACAGGCGCTGGCAGCCTTCGATCGCGCGGCGAACAGCCTTCCGGAGAATTCCAATCTGCTGGTGGACAATAATTTCCTCGCCAACATCGCCCACGGCCGCGCCCGCGCGTACTATCGCGCGGGCGACATCTTGCGCGCCATCGATTTCGAAAACCAAGCGGCCCGTCTGTTGCCGGAGAATAGCGGGATCCGGCAGCAGCTTGCCGATCTGTACGATAGTGCCGGCCAGCATGCACAAGCCGCCCAGGTGCGCGCGCAGGCGGCTAATCGCGCGAACTGAAGTCGGTATAATTTCCTATTAATCCGATGCGACGCGGTGAATACGGCTACGATGCGCCCTACGCGCTGATGATTTTTGGATCGTTGGCACTGGTGTTCGGGCTCGTTGCGGCGATTGCCTGGTGGCGATCGTCGATGCGGGCCGCCGTGCCGTTCGTGATCGATTCTGTCATATTGCTGGCCATGGCGGGCAGCTTTTTCTACACCACCAGGAGGGGCAAGTTTATCGAGTGGGAAGGCATTTTGGACGGCCTCCACTTGCGCGGCGACGAAATGGTTCTCGACATGGGGTGCGGCCGGGGCGCCGTACTGACGGCCGTGGCACGCAGATTGACTTCGGGCCGGGTGACTGGCGTGGATATCTGGAGTAAGCACGATCAGTCCGGCAACGCGATGGAAGTCACCCTGCAAAACGCGTCGCTCGAAGGCGTGAGCCAACGGGCGCACATCGAAACAGCCGACATGCGCGCGCTTCCATTCGCGGATGCGACGTTCGATGTCGTGGTTTCGAGCCTTGCGATCCACAATATCCGATCGAACGCCGATCGCAGGACAGCTGTCAGAGAGGCGTTTCGAGTCGTGAAACCGGGCGGCGGGATCGTGATCGCAGACATCCGTGCCACGGCACTCTATGCTGACACCTTGCGGGTGCTCGGCGCGTCAAGCGTGGAACGCCGGCGTCTGGGCTGGAGATTCTGGTGGGGCAATCCGATTGCCGCTACCACTCTGGTTAAGGCTTCGAAAGCATTGGCCTGAAGGGTAACAGCGGGCTGTTTTCGGACCACAATCCTCCCGGCCTGCAAATTCCGTACCTCGGTAGCCTTAAATTGGTTGGCCCGTTAGATCGGAGCGAGACTGCCCCGAACGCTTCCGGCTCACGCAAGGGCCTGGACGGCTTTTCCGATGCATCTGGCCTGCGTTTTTGGCGTAGAGGCATCGTTTTTTACGGAGCGGAAGGCGGATCAACGATTGACGCCGGCTGGGACGCCGGGCCATTGCATGCTCCATTCCGGGGAATCTGCCATATGGCGCCCGTCGAAAGTAATTTTTGAAACTTTTTTGAGCGATTCGGCCCTCAATTGTCGCTAACCACCCACAGAGAGGAGAGAATCCTTGAAAACACTTCTATCCGCGATGCTTGTGGTGTCCGCAGCCAGCGCACTCGAGGCTCAAATTGCCATCCGGCCCACGGATCAATCAGAACGGCGCGTATATTTCTATGACGGAGTCACACCGGTGAGCGGCGGCACCACAGACGCGGCGGGCTGGCTTGCTCTGCGCTCGCGCCTTTCTCCCGGCCGCCATTCGATTCGCGTGGTGGAGTGGGGGACCGGAAAAGCTGAATCGGCGCGAACCATCGATGTTCCGCTCCGGACGGCGGGCACGCTTTCAGAATCCACACCTTATTTGAGCGACTCGTTCCTGCTGGGGGCTGCCGGGGTCCTGAGGCCCGGCGGAGCGCTCGACGTGATTCTGGCCAGTTCGGGAGCCTTAACGATTTTGCAGAATGATGGAACCGGCACATTTGGGAATCCGGCTAGGCTCGCCGGACCAGCCGCCCCTTCGGCACTTTTGGTGGCCGACTTAAACGGCGACGGATCGCCCGACATAGCCATGACTGGAGACGGGCTGGTCTGGGTTTACCTCAACCAGGGCGATGGCACCTTCGGCACGCCACAACTGGTGACTGCCGGGAAGGGGCCGGTGGCCCTGGCGGCGGCCGACTTCAATGGCGACGGCATCCCGGATCTCGCCGTAGCCAACCAGTTCAGCAATGATGTCTGGCTGTTGGCGGGCGACGGATCGGGTTCGTTTCGTCAACTGGCGACAATCCCTGTGGCAAGTGATCCACGCGCCCTGGTGGCAGGAGATTGGAATGGGGACGGCATTCCGGATCTGGCAGTGGCGAGCTTCGGCACGGATGAAATCGGGATTCTGACCGGCTCAGGCAATGGCGCGTTTCAGGCGGCTTTGATCCACGCGGGATCCGGCCCCATCGCCCTGGCGGCAGGGGATTTGAATGGGGACGGCAGCCCCGACCTGGCTGTGCTGTACCAGAATGACCAGGCTTTGCGGATCCTGTCGAACGACGGAAGCGGGCATTTCGAAGCGGGTACGGCTTTGCCGGTTGGCGCCAGTGCGTCCGCGCTGGCCATCGGCGATATCGGCGGGGCCGGAACGCTGTCCGTCCTGGTAGCGGGCGGCGGGATTGCAGTGTCGGATGGAAAAAGCTTTTCGGCAAGTTTGCCGGCGGTCTCGGGCGTGACGCGGGCCATGGTACTGGGCGACTTCTCGCGGGCCGGCGCTCTTTCCATCGCGGCGGCAACGGATACGGGAGTACAGGTTCTGTTGCATCAACCACGGCCTACGGTCACCGTCACGGAAACCGGCGCGGCGCCTCAACTTCAGACGCAAAGTGCAGCTGTGAAAGCGCCAGTGCCGCAAACCCAATCCTCGACGATTGGGGTATCGAACGGTAATGATAGTGGGGCCGGTTCGTTCCGGCAAGCTCTGCTCGATGTCGCGAACGGGGGAACCATCGAGGTGCCGGCGAATATTGTCGGCACAATCACGCTCCAGAGCCCATTGATCGTCAACAAAACCGTGACCATTAACGGGCTCCTGGGCAAACCAGTTCTCCAATCTCCCAGTGTGGGTTCGGTGTGCCTTTCAACCCTCCTAGGCTTCGGCATTTGTACTAAATCACAGACGATCTACAAGAGTCAGCTGATGGTCATTACGGCGCCCGGTGTCTCGGTGAACAATTTCACTTTTCAAGGCGGGACGGCACAGGGCGGCAACGGCGTGTTAGGGGCGCCGGGGGGCGGTGGCGGCGCGGGTATGGGGGGCGCTCTCTTCATCGATGCGACCAACGTCACCATCGACAACTGTGTCTTCCAGAACAACTCGGCAGTAGGCGGCAACGGGGGCACCGGAGCAGAAGTGTCTGATAGCTCAAATCCCTCGTGCTGCAGTTACAGCATTGGCGAAGCGGGTGGAGGCTCGGACGACTTTCTGTCTGACACCGTGGGTTATGGCGACGCGCAATCTTATCCCTCCATTGAATACTGGATGCAGACCATGGGCGGGAACGGGGGCGGCCTAGACCAAACAAACGGGACGAACGCAGCCGGCGCTCCGCTCCCGGTATATGCGGGAACGGGCAGTTCGGCCCGCCTCTACTCGTACAGTTGCAGCACGGCTTTTGGCGGTGCGGGTTGCCAGTATTATCAAACCTGGTACGGGGGCGGCGGTGGCGGCGCCGGGCTCGGAGGAGCCATCTACGTGCACACGGGGTTTACCGTCGTTGAGAACTCCACTTTCAGCAACAACGCCTCGGTCGGCGGAGGTTGGGCAGGGGACGGCGGCTCCGACACCTGTGGCGCCCTCAGTTTTGGTGAAAACTGCTGGTCGGGACAATCCAACTTCAATGGGACAAATGGGTCGGCAAAGGCCGGCGGGATTTTTGTGGCGCCGGGCGCGGCCGTGCAAACCATGAATGACTCCTTCAGTGGTGATTTCGCTGCCAATGCCGGAGGAAGCCAACAATGCTCTTACACGGATAATGTCGATGTCTGCGGCGAGGTGGCTAACAATGCTACCCCAACGGCAGTCGCGTTCTCCATGAGCGGCACTCCCCTCGCGAGCGAGAATCAGGCTTTCCCCGTGACCTTCACTGCGGTCACCAGTGCCCAGATCCCTCCCTATCTCATCTCCGGCGTTTTGGTTACGTTCTCGGCTCCAACCTCGGGACCCAGTTGCACCTTCGGAGGTGCGGCGAGCGTTACCATCCAGACCGACGTCACCGGCACCGCCAATCCCGGGCCGTGCGTCGCGAACGGGACTCATGGCAACTTCAATGTAACGATTTCGGTGTCGCAAACCCTGGACCAGTGTTCGTCCGGCGTGTGCTATCTGTTTCCTTTTTCCGGCAGCCAGACGTACTCGCTGACAGTTCTGGTCCCCACTACGGTGACGCTGAGTTCGTCCGCCAACCCCAGCCTATTGGGATCGACGGTGACGCTCACGGCCACCCTTGGTTCCACGTCCGCCACCGGGTCCGTGATGTTCTTGCAAGGCACGACGATACTCGGCTCGGCGCCCGCAGTCAACGGAGTGGCCACGCTGCGAACCATCATGCTCACGGCGGGTTCCTATCCCCTGCTGGCGCGTTATGCCGGCAACACAGTCTACGGAATATCGAATTCCGCGAAGCTGGCACATACCGTGAAGACGAATTTCGCCGAGGCGTTTGAGGGTCTCGTCAGCTATGGGACCGCCTCCTATTCACAGGCCGCCATCGGGGATTTCAACGGCGATGGCCTGCCGGATATTGCCGCGGTCTACGCCAACTCTGCCGGGGCCGGGTACGCGAGCGTTTTCCTGGGCACAGGGAAGGGCGCGTACTCCGGGCCCGTGGATTATCAGACCGGGACAGGGGCGAACTCGATCGCCGTCGGCGATTTCAATGGGGATGGCAAGCCGGACCTGGTATTGGGACAATCCGGCGGCGCGGCGGTTCTGCTCGGAAACGGAGACGGCACGTTTAAACTCCCGGGCGCCGGGCAGCTTCTGACCAGTCCAACTGCGCGCTCGCTGGTGGTGGCCGATTTCAATCAAGACGGTAACGCCGATATCGCGGCGATCACCGGCAACTCTTCGCCGCAAACTACGGTAACCGTTTGGTACGGAAACGGGGATGGCACCTTCCAGCAACCCGTTAACTATACCAGTGCGTCCGCGAACGCCAAGGCGCTAGTGGTCGCCGACGTAAACAGCCTCGGATTTCCGGATATCGTCATCGCCAACGGCAGCGGCGGAATGGATATCCTGGGCGGACAGCAGGGCGGCGGTTTCCAGATCGTGCATCTCCCATTGGAAGTCGATGCCGTCGCGATTGCCACCGGCGATTTCAACAAGGATGGCACCCCCGATATCGCTCTCGCGGGGCAGATATTCGAGACGGTCGATGGATTCGCAGGCGCTAAGCTCACCGACACGGGCACGGGTGTGCAGGAAACTCCCCCTTCCGGATTCTCTTGGACGCTGGTGCAGGCAATGGATAATCTGGGGTCAGGCAATCAGGGAGTTTATCTGGTAGCGTCAGGCAAAGCCAACATCTATCGAAAGCAGGGGAATGGCTCAGGCGCTTTCCCCAGTCTGGCTTCCGCAATCACGCCATCGGCGCTTGGATTTGACCCCAACAGTCTTGCGGTGGGTGACCTGAATGGCGACGGCGGGACGGATATCGTGGCCACCGGCGGCGCCGGAGTGCACGTACTGCTGGCCAAGAGCCCGGTGGTTCAGCTTACGATCGCGCCGAATGCCCAGACATACACCCAAGGGCAGGCCATCTCTTACACGCTTACCGTCAAGAATACCGGGACGGGCGAGACCGACGGACTGCCGATTTCAGTGCAGAACAATCCTGGTACCGGACTGGTCCCGGGAACCCTGAGTGGAGGAACAGGCTGGACGTGCACGGCGGGATTGTGCACCTACTCGTCCTCTATCGCCGCCGGCGCATCGGCCCCGGCGCTTACGTTCGCGGCGACCATAGCCAGCAACGCCCCGGCATCGGTCACGGAATCCGCCACCCTATCGTTCAACAGCATTTCGGCTCCGGTATCCAACACGGTGACTGTGACGGTCGGCACCACAATTACCGCTTCCAACGCCACAGCGACTTACAGCGCCAATAATCAGCCCGTGACCCTCAAGGCCACGGTGACGAGCACGGGCGGCGTGGTCAACTCCGGGACGGTCATCTTCACCGTCCTCAACGGCAGCACACAACTCGGCGCGGCGACCACTCCCGCTAACGTCAGCAATGGCGCCGCCTCGGCCAGCTACACGCTACCCGGCGGAACGAACACCGGGACTTACACCATAGTGGCCAGCTACACGGGCGCGGGCGGCTTCACTTCCAGCAGCGATAATACCCACACCCTGACAGTGAACGCCGCCGGCAGCACTACCACGGGCGCCAACCAGGCGGCCAGCTTCAGCGCTACCGCCCAGATCGTGCCGCTTTCGGCGATGGTCACCAGTTCGGCAGGAACGGTCAACGGCGGCACGGTCACGTTCACCGTGCTCAACGGCGGCACCACCATCGGGACGGCGACGATTTCCGGTCAGGTGTCGGCCGGCAATGCCTCGGTTACCTACGCCATACCTGCAAGCACCGCGCCCGGCACGTACACAATTCAAGCCGTGTATAGCGGCGGCGCGAACTTCACCGGCAGCAGCGACAATACCCATACCCTGACTATCAACAGCCTCGGTTCCACCACCATGGCTGCCAGTGCATCCGCCACGTTCAGCCCGAGCAACCAGCCGGTCGCGCTATCGGCGACGGTGAGCAGCGGAGGTGGGACGGTCAATGCGGGGACCATCACGTTCACCCTCTTGAGCGGCGGCACGCCCATCGGGTCGCCGGTGATTTCCGGCACGGTGACTGGCGGCAGCGCATCGTCGAATTACACGCTGCCGGGAGGTACGCCGGCAGGTACCTACACGATCCTGGCGTCCTATAGCGGCGGGGGCGGGTTCTCGGGCAGCAGCGACAACACCCATACCCTCACCGTCAACAGGGCAACGCCTTCGATCACATGGAGCAATCCGGCGAGCATTTCCTTCGGTAGCGCGTTGAGCAGCGCACAGTTGAACGCTGTCGCCAATGTTCCCGGGACGTTCGTCTACACGCCTCCCACGGGAGCCGTACTTGCGGTGGGCAATAACCAGACACTTTCGGCCCAGTTCACGCCAACCGACATCGTGGACTACAATAGCGCCCCGGCCAGCGTACAAATCAGCGTGACTCCCGCCATCACCTCGGGTTTGATCCCCACGGAGATTCTCTCGCGCGATCCTAGTACGCAAGATGTGATAGTAGAACTTGCGATCGCGAACGGTGGTACTAACACTATGACGAATATAGACATAACTACTGCTAAAATCGGAGCTATCGGACCGATCACGACATTACCCCTCGCCGTCCCCGACACACCGGCCGGCGGAGTTTCGACAGTCGTATTGACATTCCCCTCTACGGTGGGAACATCCGGGACGCGGGCGGTTCTTTCGTTCACCGGCACCTCCGCGCTCGGAGCGTTCGGGGGGTCTACGCGAGTGGTTCTGCCCTAGAATGGAGCTAAGTTTATGCGCGCGCTGATTCCAATCCTATTAGTTTTTGCGGCGGCGGCCAACGCCGATGAATTGTCGGTCAACCTCGACTCCAGCACGCAAACTGGCGTTCCGGGCGAAATGCTGACGTTTTATGGCACCCTGGCCAACAACACGGGCGGCACGCTGTTCATCACCAGCGACTCTTTTTTGTTCGACATCAATGGTGCCGTCGACGATTCGCCGTTTCTGAACAACGCACCCATTTCGATCGATGGCGGGGATACGTCTGCGGATTTTGCGATGTTCAACATCAACATCCCTTCGGGACAGGCGAGCGGGACTTACCACGGTTCTTTCACCGTGGCGCAAGGGTCCGGCGGATCAGACCCCATTGGAACCGCCGATTTCGAAGTTGACGTGACTGCGGCTACGGTTCCCGAACCCGCTTCTTATATGCTGTTGGCTTCCACCCTCGTGCTGCTGGGGGGATGGCGTGGCGTTCGCTCCAAGCTGCAGAGACCATAGTCCCCGGGGGGACTGCTTTCAAGGCGGATAGCGCGCCGCAACTCCCACTTTCGCATTGGTGCGGTGCCCGGCACTGGTCCCTCGGGGGAAGTATTGAGCGATCGGCGATCCAAGCTTTGGCGGTTGAGGCTATCGGCTGTAAGTGGTCGAAGCGGGAGACGGGGCCGGGCTTTCCCCACTCCTGAACAAGACCCGCACCCTCGGTGACGATCAGAAGCTGACCTCATCGATGTGGCGCTTTCGGGTACGAAGCGCAGCGACGCAACATGGCCGCTTTAAGGATGAATGGTTGCGAAGATAATTGTGTAGTCCGCGCCCGTTTGCAGTCTTCCTCGCAGGTCATCCCCATCATGTCCCAGCTGTGAGAAAGACACCTGAGCAATGAACCCTTTATGGTCAACCCACCTATCACCCACCGGTCTTATACCAAGCTCGATTACCCGCGTTGTAGCGAGGCTTACCCCCGGCCCCAACGGCGGAACAGGACCGGCCTTCTTACACACTTGGTACTGTGGCCCCAATTTCTCCAGAGCTTCGGTTCCACCGATCCTGCCGCCCCAAAGCTGTCGCCCATTAGGTTGAAACGCACCTTTCTCCATTTCCAGCTCGGGTGTTATTTGCGCGCATGTTCGAACGGCGTCTAGGATGTATTCGATTTTCGCGTCGGTATCGCGAACCTCTAGTCCGCTCGCGAGTATGGCCCGTTTGAAAGATTCGGGGAACTTCGTTGCGAAGCCTTCGACCGTCCCGGTGTATTGCCTATCCGGCCAGGACAGCGTATACAGGAATTTGAACCCGTCCCCGGCAGGTCCATGGGGTTGTTGAATACCCGCAACGGCGTTATTCTTGGCATCGAGGATGGGACGGATGCGCGCCTCTTCTTCCGCCTTTCTTCTCGCCTCTTCTTCCTCCTTACGCCGCGCGGGTCCAGTCCAGAACTCGTCGTCGCATCGCGAAGTAAACTTCTGAAAACCGGGTTGTCCAGGATCGATCTGAATGATTTCTTGCCGGCCGTTTGCCAGCGTGAACTCCACGAGGATCGACTGCGCCTTGGCCGCCTTATCGAGAGAACCGGCACTGTTCCTTGCAATCATCAAGCCGACGTCCCTCCCAGTGGCAGGATCCTTTCTGATCAGCGCGTGATTGGCGGTAACCTGCATCGGAGGGGCCAGGAACATCAATTTGGCCTCGTTTCTAAAATCATTCTCGGAAGAGACCGTCGCTGGCGGATCGTTGTCAATCCTCACTCGCATTTCTACCCATGGTTTGGCGTGTCGGCTTGCAGCGACAACCGCTCCCATTATGCCGCCCGTCGTCACGGTATTTCCCTCAACGTTTTGCATGAAGCCTGTCTGCTCGTCTTTGGGGATATAGGTAAAGCCCATCAGAATCGACACGGCATCGCAGGTAGCGCTGATCCTCATATCACCACTGCCATCGCGAATCGGCAGCGCTCTGACCGCTTCGAAATACTTCTTATCTGACATCACGTCGGTGACATCGTTAACCCGCCATTCTCGGGAAACTCCATCTGCGCGGGCTGGCTGTGGCTTGACTTGGGCCGCCTGCGAACCTACACTAGCCCCAACCTTTCCGCTCTGCGGCTGAGCGCCAGCGTCGCCTCCGTTCACTTTCGCCTGCATTGCAGCAAGAACTTTGTCGGAAACGCCCTGTGATTTCAGGGATAAAAGGTCCTTGTATCCAAGCGAGTAGCTTCCGGCGCTTTTCTGGATTTGATTGATAATCACCTCATCGCTTAGGTGAGCCTTCGCCATCTCAACGATCGCGGTGTTGGTGAGGACCTCCTGCGCAACTAATATTGAGACCGCCGCAAAAATCGCTAAAACCGGTAGATTCAAGCGAAGGTTACGGCTTCTTGGAACCATATCACTGCCCTCCGATTCCGGATATTGTAGCACCCGCCTCCTGACGCCCCTGTTAAAGCGATCTTCGCGTGTCGCGGCAAAGTGAGAAGTGCCTAATTGTGTCTGTCACCGACCTGCCCCAACGATCCAGCCGCCATACCATTACGATATCGATCTCCCGGCGGCGAGCGGCCTCGATCAGTTTCTCACGCGCTTGTCGTTTGGCCGCCCCTGAGCCAACTTCCCGAACCTGCATGGCAATGGTCCCGCCCCGCCGGGCAGCATACGACCGCATCGCCCGGCTCTGCATGGGAAGTGTCTACTGATCGTTGGCGGACACGCGGGCATACAGGCCGGCCCGCAACATTTTCGCCAGCCTCCGTGCCTGGCCAAAAACGTTATGGGATTTTGCCTTTGGAGAAGCCCGTTTGCCGGCCATTTCCGGATGTCACCTGACCATGGCCGCCCTCGACGCCGGGACGATGCTCCCGAGTTTTGGCACCCGCGCGGGGTACAGCCCTTTGCACCAGGGTGTGCAAGCCGGGAATTTCGGCGTGATGTTCACGGCTGGTAACAACCTGATTCGCGAATTCCGGCCCGATATCGAACGTCTGTTTGCGAAGAAATAGACAATTGACTTTCTTTTCGGGGCGAAATATTATCAGCTAGCACGTGTGGAGGATATCATGGCGCCAGCAAGGTTGACCGACGTGAGCCACACCAGCCATCCCCAGAAACTTTCCGGGATCGGCGCGACCGAGGACCAGATCGACATGCGGGGCACGATAGGCCAGCGCATCGATAACAAAGGCACCAAAGTTGAGGAGGAAGCCGGCACCGGGGAGATCGATTCCGCGGGCGGATAGGCTCCCAACTCAGGCGCAGTAAGGTGTTGCCCGCAAACCCGGCGGCCTGCCATGGCGGCCAAAGACAGAGTGCAGCACCGCGCCCGTGTAGCCGCCGGCCGCCATCCACCTTTTCGTAACTTTTTCCCGCCTGAACAGTATAAGAAGGTGATGAGATCATCCTTTCTTCCTGCACTTCCGGGCGGTGTTTGTGTTGGCTGATTTACGGGAGGCGTTCCGGCAACTGCGGAAGGCTCCCGGGGTCACGGCCACGGCAATCATTACCCTCAGCCTGGGAATCGGGGCCACTACCGCGATTTTTACTCTCGTACACCAGGTGATGCTGAAGTCGCTTCCGGTGACCAAGCCCGGGGAGTTGTGGAAGATCGGAGATAAAGACCGCTGCTGCAATTGGGGCGGATACACACAGGGCAATGACGGCGACTTCGCCCTGTTTTCATGGGAGGCGTACAAGAACTTTCGCGCCAACACGGCCGAATTTGCCGACCTGGCGGCGCTGCAGGCGGGAAACGCGCAACTGGCGGTGCGCAAAGCGGGATCGCCGGCGCAGGCGGACACCCGTAACGGCGAATATGTGTCGGGCAATTTCTTCCGGACTTTGGGCATACAACCGTGGATGGGCCGAATGATGACCGACGCGGATGACGTCGAAGGAGCCCCGCCGGTGGCAGTGATCAGTTTCCGGATCTGGCACGAGAAATACTCTGCCGATTCCTCGCTGGTTGGCGGAACTTACCTGCTGAATGGCCACCCTTTCACCATCGTCGGCGTCGCGCCGCCGGGGTTTTACGGGGCCAAGCTGGCCGGGTGGGGCATGCCTGATTTCTGGCTCCCGCTGACTACCGAACCATTGATCGACGGAGCGACCGCCCGGCTGAAGAGGCCGAATGGCAACTTTCTCGACCTGATTGGGCGCGTACGGCCCGGGGTAAGCGCGAAGTCGCTGGAAGCCAAGCTAAAGGTGGAATTTCATGACTGGCTGGCAAGCCATGTTCGCGATATGGAGCCGGGTGAGAAGCAGCTTTGGGGCCAGCAGACGCTGCACCTGGTTCCAGGTGGAGCCGGCGTGGCGTCCATGCGGGATCAATATGAAGACGGATTGAAACTGCTGCTGATTGCCGCCGGGTGCGTGCTTCTGGTGGCCTGCGCCAATCTGGCGAATCTGATGCTCGCCCGAGGCTTGAAGGACCGCGCGCAAACTTCTATCCGGGTGGCGCTGGGCGCTTCGCGCGGGCGACTGGTGCGCAAGGTGCTGGTGGAATCGATGGTGCTGGCGGCCATCGGAGGAGTGGCCGGCATTGGTGTCGCCTATGCCGGCACGAGACTGATTTTGCACCTGGCATTCCAAACCGGCGGCAACAACTTCGTGCCGATCGACGCGACGCCATCCTGGCCGGTGCTGTTGTTCGCGCTGGCGGTATCGATGGTGACCGGGGTGCTGTTCGGCATCGCTCCGGCGTGGATGACGGCGCGCACCGACCCCGCGGATGCGCTGCGCGGCGCTGGCCGAACAGTGGGAGCGGGCCGGACGTGGGCACAGAAATCGCTGGTGATCGCGCAGATCGCGGTATCGGTGGTATTGCTGTCGGCGGCGGCCCTGCTGGGACGGAGCCTGCGCAATCTGGAACACCAGAATTTCGGGTTCGAAACGCAAGGCCGGTATATCGCCTGGATCAATCCCCAGCTTGGCAACTACAAGCTCGAGCAAATGGAGCCGATGTTTCGCGAGATTGACGACAGCCTGATGCGTATTCCGGGCGTGCGAATGGCGGCACCCGCGCTGTATGCGCCGATGACGGGCGATAGCTGGAACGACGGTATCCGCATCGAAGGCCAACCGGAGCCGCCGGCAAAGGCAGATACCAGCGCAGGCTGGGTGCGCGTGATGCCCGGCTTTTTCGAAGCCATCGGCGCCAAGGTGATGCTGGGGCGGCCCATTAACGATCGAGACACGGGCGCGACGCGCAAGGTAGCGGTGATCAACCAGGCTTTCGCCAGGAAATTCTTTAAAAACCAAAACCCGATCGGCCGGCACTTCGGCCCCGACAAGATGCAGTATTCGGGGATGTACGAAATCATCGGGGTTGCCAACGACATCCGATATATGACCTACGACTATCGCAGCCCGGTTGGGCCGATGTTCTGGGTGCCGGAAGCGCAGACCGAGCAGTACGACGACAAGGCCTTTCGGAGCGGGGAGATCTGGTCGCATTATCTGTACAACATCGTGCTCTGGGCGCCGGGCGCGCCGGTGGGTATCGAGGAGCGCGTGCGCAAAGCGCTGGCGAGCGTGGATCCGGACCTGGTGCTTTACGGGGTCGATCCGTATTCCAGAGTGGTAAGCGGAGATTTCCAGCAGGAGAACATGATTGCCACCCTGACGACGCTTTTCGGCGCGCTCGGCCTGGTACTGGCGGCGGTGGGATTGTACGGCGTGCTGGCGTACACCGTGGAGCGCAGGACCGGCGAAATCGGGGTGCGCATGGCGCTCGGCGCGGATCGAGGGCGGATTGTCGGGTTCGTGCTCGCCGGCGCGTTTCTTCAGACCGGAATTGGACTGGCGATCGGGCTTCCGGCGGCGATTGGCGCGGGCAAGTTGATGAGCGCGCAACTTTTCGGGGTCAACGCCTGGGATCCGGCGATGCTGGCGCTCGCGGCCTTGCTGCTCGGATTGGCAGCGTTCGCAGCATCGGTAATTCCCGCATGGCGGGCGGCGGGAGTCCAACCGATGACGGCGCTGCGGACGGAGTAATCTTCGGTCCGGCGGAGAAAGCGCCGTTCCGTGGCGCGGCGGCGCGGCGTGCGGCCCGGCGCGAAAAAGGGCCTTCCCCGCCCTGCTACTCTGAATTTGATGGCCCCACAAGAGGAACTCGCCCGCTATATCAATCTCAAACTTGCCGCGCTCGGCCAGCCTCTCTGCCACCATACAGCCGATCTGGAATTTCTCGAGACCGCCGGTCCCCTGCTCCGCCGCCTCCACCAGAAGGAGCAACTCCTCGGCACGCGATTGTCCCCTGTCGACGCCCGCGTCCAGGCGTTTCTCGATGCTTACCTCGAGGACGTATGCCCAAATGGCGCCGCCCGCATCCCCGCCATCACCTTCAATCTCGATCGTCCGGGCATGGGCCGCGTGGTCTCCCTTCCCGCCGCCAGCGACCACTTCTCTTCACCCTACCTCCAGTCCTACCGCGTCCCTCAAGGCATTCTCCACAACCCGGTCGCCGATCGTCGCGTGACCCAGGGCCTGTTCCACATCACCGAAGGCGGATTCCCCGTTCCCGCGGACAAGGCCGCCGTGCCAAAGCGCGCTTTCGCCGCCCTCTGGACCGCAGCGCTAAAGCCGCCCGCCGGCCTCCTGACCCTCCCTTACACCGCGGATCAGTCGGATCGAGCCGCCTGCTTCGTCACCCTCCTGCTCCGTCCACTCGTGTGCCCAGCCACCGGCCGCGATCCGGAGAAAACCATGGAAGTGCGTTTCCTCGCGCCCGGTTCCCTCGTCAGCAATCTCGATTTTGTGGAATCGATCTTCGGCAACGCGGGCGACCCGTCCCTACCCGAAAATGACGCCGCCCTGGACGTGCTCCACTGGACCGGACACACCGGCTTCGTCGTGCTCGCCCCCCACCTGGTCGGCATTCCCAAGTCGCAGTTAGGGCTTCCGCCGGTGGCCGAAGCCAGCGAACGCCAGAAACGCGACGGCATGTGCTGGACATCGCCGGACGAGCCCTACAATAACGGCCTGCCTTTCAAACTGACCTGCCGCGACAGCCGCGGCGTCATGGTAACCATCATTGCCGATAATTATTTTGGCTATTGTAAGAAAGAAGTCAAGACGCAAATCAGTTTCGCCGCCAACTTATTCGGTCTCTGCGAGGAAGAGCACGCCGGCGGCGCCCTCGCCTTCGCCACTTACGTCATCGGCCAGGAATTCCACGCCGGGCACACCATCAGCCTCCGGGTGGTCCCGTATGCCGGCGCCATGGCGCTTCTTGACGGCAAAGTCGACCAGCGTCCCGAGGGCTATGCCGTTGACCGGCGCTTCCCCGAAATCCGCTACCTTCCGGAAAATGCCGAATTCCACGTTCTGAAGGGCACGATTTCATGGCCCCACGAGGGACGTTCCGTCACCATCCCGCTGCGTGCGAAAGAACTCTACTTCCTGCCCAACGGATATCGCCTGCGCCTCGAGAAACAGCAGGGCGGAACGCAATGGCGGCTTGTCGGAGCGCGTCCTCGCGGCACCCTATGCCACAAGCCCTGCACCGTCTCGGGCGGAGGCAAGTCCGAAATCTCCAAATCCATCGCCGGCGCCATACTCAAAGGCCCGGTGTTTGTCCGCGACTACCACCACGACATGGATCAGGTGGCCGAAATTCTCAAAATGGATTTCTCATCCATCTACCGCCATCGCCTGCCCGACGTTCGGTCGCGCCGCCCTATTTTGAGCTTCGACCGCTCGCTCGGGTCGGTCATCCAGCTGCTGAGCCCGTCGCCGGAATATACCGAAGAGCACAATCAGTTCGTCAGCGGGCTTCCCCAAACCATCCGCCAGATTTTATTTACCGTCAAACGGTATTACCAGCCGGAATGGGGCGATCGTTGGCGCGAACATTTCACGGTCGATAGCATCAACGGCTATCTGGGCCACGAACTCAAGTTTAATAATCAGAAGTTAGTCGCCAATTACCTTCGCGTGGGGTATGAGCGCGACGGCACCTGGCGGATTTACAAGCTCAGGCCCGATTTCTATCCCGCCGAGAAGGTGCAGGTCGAAGACGATATCACCGCGTCGGTGGTGCTCCCGCGTTCCGCCCTCGAACATCTCGATCCGCAATATTCCCACCCCAGCGTCAAGCTCGTCACCAACTGTGAGCGCTTTCTCTTTCAGCGGCCGGATGACGCCGTTCACCGCGGCGTCGATAAGCAGGCCGAACTCGATATCGCCGGCCCCGGCGTCTTCCTGTCGAACTTCGAGCCCATCACGGCCGATCGCGCGCAAGCCATGGTGGACCACGTGGCTGAATTCGACGAGTATTCCGCACCCATGCAGCGCCGGCTCCAGGAATTCGTCGACCACCCCAACAGCCGTTACATCGTTTCCAGCGCCTGCCCCCGCATCGTCGACGGCAAGCGCTCCACCAATCCGCGCTATTTACAGCCTCGGCCCGACCTGGTAAATCCCCGCGACGCCTACGTTGCCGAAATTGCCGCCCGCCTCGCGCGCGACATACCCCGCGACCAGCCCGCCTGGCTGCCCGTCAACGCCGTTATGGCCGGCCGCCGCAACAATCCGCCGGATCCCTCCATCGGCCTGCCGGCGCTCGCCGTCTACAATCCCATCCACTACCAGGAACTGCCCGAGCTGTTCATGGATTTTGTCTGCTCGCTCACAGGCAAGTCCCCCTCCACCGTCGGATTCGGCAGCGAGGGCGCACTCACCAAAGGCCCGTTCAACGCGCTCCCGCCGGTGGTGGACCTCAACAACGCGCTGGTCTCATCCATCCTCACGGGGTATGCCGGATTCACCACCTCGGCCGGCTACGTCGGCCCCCACTTCCGCGTCGACCACGACATTAGCATGCTGCTTCCCGAAATCTGGTGCCGCATGCAGGTCAAAGAGCGCGATCCCGAATTTCTCATCGCCCACAACTATCTCGAAAAGCTTTCCGACTTCGGCTTCGAGGGCCGCACGATCCTGGCCAGCCGTCTCGGATACCGCATCACCGGCGCTTTCGCGGATCGCTTCCTGGGGCGAATTTTCGAACTCCCTGGAGCGGTCTTCAGCGAGGAGATGCTTCGCCCCGAAAAACAGAACCTCGCGCAGTTCGCCGAGGGCGTCGACGCCATTGTCGCCGCTCAGGCGCGCGTTGCCCGGCAATACTTCGAGGATGGCAGCGTCGCTGCCGCCTGCCCGCCGCTCGAAGCCATCCTCCATATCATGGCCTTCGGCCAATACCGCGGCATGACCGCCGAAGACGAGGGTGTGCGCAAGTTATTCCGCCGCGACTCCATGCTAGAGAGCGATTGGTACCGCCGCCGCCTCCGCGCCAAGCAGTCCCGCGACGTCGCTCTATGGAGCCGCCACATCGACTCCCTCGCCAACGTTCCGTCTCTCGCCGACCGTTTAGAAGAAGCCCGCCGGCAGTTGGCACGCGTCTCGAGCCCTTCATACCTCGATGAACTGGCAGGCACCATTGGCGCGGATCCGTCCCTTCACCATCCCTGGCTGTCCGTCCCCCTGCGCGATTATGAAGCGCACATGAATTCCGAATCCGTCGCGCAGCTCGCGCCGCTTTCCGAAATGTTCGGCGATGCGCTGCAAACTTTTCGTCCCGGTTCCGTGGCCATCCTCGGAATCGCCGGCGGCAACGGGCTCGAGCGCGTCGACCCTGCCGTCACCCATCGCGTCTGCGGAATCGACATCAACGCCGAGTACCTCGCAGCCACGAGCCAGCGTCACGCCGCGGTTCCAGGCCTGGAACTGCATTGCCTCGATCTCGCGGAGCAGCAAGTCAGTCTC
>Ga0335072_10001765_pt1 | contig 34410 bp, 35 predicted proteins | sample Lox_Sample_21_FD_206725 | JGI IMG/M metagenome (GOLD analysis project Ga0335072, IMG submission 206725) | Soil microbial communities from Loxahatchee National Wildlife Refuge, Florida, United States - Lox_Sample_2.1 | ecosystem: Environmental > Terrestrial > Soil > Wetlands | place: USA... | reverse complement strand
TTTACTCACAAATCAATGGAACACAAGCAACTACAAAGATGCCAACCGCCAAAGGATATATCTCAAAGATATTGACTGCCCTCATCTGTGGCATGACAAGTTACAAGAGTTGCTTCCGCCCGGCTTGTTCTATCTGAACGAGTCTACCGGCGACCTGGACGGGATTGGTGCTGCCGACGAACCGGATCCGCAACGAACTGGCATGAGGAAAGGCCGAGGCATTGCGAAGGTCGGCGATCTGATGAGCAGTCTACCTCCAGAGATGAGGGCGGAGAACTTGATGTGCTATATTGGACACGAAGGAACCTACACTCCGGCCCACCGAGATATGTGCGCTACTTTGGGCCAGAACATCATGGTCGAGACTTCCACCGGAGCCGTGGAAGACGGCAAGCCAACCAAGCCAGGATCGTCCATATGGTTTATGACGGAGAGCAAAGAGCGGGAAGTGGTGTCAGAGTATTGGCTATCTACACTTGGACACGATATTGAAGTCGAAAACCACTTTGCCCAGATCAATGCGTGGAAAGCGGCGCCCTTCAAAACTTATGTCGTTGAACAACGAGTTGGAGATTTTATCCTCGTTCCACCACTTGCTCCGCACCAAGTCTGGAATCGGGGCACTCGAACGATGAAGGTTGCCTGGAGTAGGACTACTGTTGAGACTCTCGAAATGGCTCTCAACGAAGCATTGCCAAATGTAAGGATGGTCTGTCGGGATGAACAGTACAAAATCAAAGCTATCATTTATTTCACCCTAAACAAGTATTCCCGGCTACTCGAGGCAGCTGAAAAGCACAAGCAGGAAAAGTCTGGGTCAAAACACAAAGATTCTATGTATGCGAAGATTAAACAGCTTGAAAAGGATTTCAAGAGACTACAGGCTCTGTTTACACAGGTTCTGGTGTCTGAGAGCTTCTTCCCTGATCGACAGGAGGAAGAGGTTGACCTCATACCTTACGATAGCTATATCACGTGCTCTTACTGCCGTTGCAACATCTTCAATCGATTCCTGACCTGCCCGTTTTGTGTTGACGAACTTCTCGATGGCGAGCAGGATACCTACGATCTGTGTATGGACTGCTATGCAATGGGCCGAAGTTGTGCGTGCATATCCAAGCTCAAGTGGGTTGAGCAGTTTCCTTGGGGGGAGCTCACTCAAAAGCATGAATATTGGAACCATCAAATCATCCAGTTTGAAGGGTCCATCACGGAAAAGTCGCCGAGAGCTCTCAAAAGTGAGCTCGAGAGACTGGGAAAGAAGCGAACGTTGGCGCAGATCTGTCAACTCGAGCTAAGGAAACGACCTTGGCGCGATATTACGAAACCTCCGGCTCTGGTCGAGGGCGTTGAGAGAGAGGAAGAGATCGATGTCGACGCACACGGAAACTTAAAGAGGAAGCGCAAGGTCCGTCGCTCTGAGAAGTTCGTCAGAGAGCACAAAGCCTGTCATATCGACAAGCACTGGGAACCGAAATGGAAACAGGCAGAATGCAGCAACTGCGGAGAGAGTTTTTGCTATGGAACATTGTTCCGCGGCTATGACATGATGCCGCAAGATATCATGGCTGACCCAAGTTGGAAATGTCCCAAGTGCTTGAATATTTGTGGTTGTAGAGATTGCCGCAAGAAGCCAGGGAACAGCGCCTATACCCCTAGTGGTACTCGACTGGGCCACAACACCAAAGATTTCGCCGATCCAAGGTCCGTTGAAAGTCTAGTTGATTTTAGCTACTCGAATTTGAGTTGGATACAGAAAACTGGGGACGGCACATCCTACGATACAAGACGCTTGAAAAAGCGTATCAGCGCAGCAGACAAGGCAAAGGCACAAGGCGCCGCACTGGGCGAAGATTATGTCGAACGTAATGCCATGACAAACGGGGACCACGATGGAGCTGAGGACAGCATACTAAAGCTTGCGCAACAGGAAGGATTCCCAATTGATCCGTCACTGAACGACCTGAATGGAGACAAAGCTGATTCGATCCCGCCCGACGCGGACGAGCAGTACAACGAGAATCCCGAAAGGTTTGTGGAATTCGGGGGCGCAAGCATGCAGATCCCGATAGCTGCGCAATTCGTTGTGCCAGCTGGTGGTATTATCAGGGACACAGAGCACGCCTACGATACCACGGAGAAGATCACATATGATTATCCAGATCCAGAAACGGGTGAGCGAGCCCTTCCATTGGAGCCCTTGGAAGAAGGAGGAGCGGCATCACCATCAGGTTATGAGCCGACAGTTCCTCTTTCACCTTCACATATCGAAACGGTGAATCGGAAACGAAAGAGAGCAAATGTTGACGAGGGAGATCGACCGTATGACCACAAGAAAGGTACGGCTGAAAAGATCAAGACGAAACCAAGACGCTCCTTATTTTTGAAGCTCTCAGTCGACAAAACAAAACTTGGTGAAATAAAAAAGATGACGTCTATGACACAACGTGCTCTAAACGGCGTTGAAGGGGAAGACTCTCCCGTAATCAGCTCTGGCTTGAGAGCGCTGAATGCTGAGCGGAACTCCACCGAGGGGCAAGCTCCGAGGAAGAAGGCAAATGCCAAGGAGGAGATTGTCGAAGAGGACGACGATGAATTTACTGTTGGAAGACGACGTGACAGGAGAAAATCTAGGACGAATGAGCCTGTCCCTGATACTAAACCGTCTCGAAGGGTAACCCGACTGAAAGCGGTGACTTACGAGGAGCCTTCCGATGAAGACGAGTTTGACGAGACTTCGGATGAAAAGCCAAAGCCACGCCCACAGGATAACAAGAGCGCGAAACCGCGGGGTTTTCGGCCAGACAGCGAAAACGATGTATCGTCGTCAGACGAAGATTCTCAGCCAAGCTCGAGCGATGGGGCCAATGGTATCTAGAACGAATGATCGTCTCTAATGTTCACATCGTGGGCGTTGATGGTGAGTAGTGTCAAAACAGACGAATGAGTGGCGGCCTATCGATTCGTCCTTTCGCTGAATTCAATCAAGAGAACTCCGTGAACGAGTATGGATCTTATAGTGAAGAATCCGGCATTGACATACAACAAGCGCTATCTCAAAAACCAGGCGGAGTAAATGTCAACGTGTCTACTGTTCGGGCTATACAGAACAATCGTATTAGCAACGCAGCCCAAGCTAAAGCCGCCCAAACCAATCTCGCGGCTAAGAAAGCTAAAGAGGACAAAGCTAAAGCTATCACAGCCGCAGGAGCCAATCGAAAGGCAAAGGTCGCCGCAGTGGAATGGATGAATCAGGACGGTGGAAGCGTGGCAAGTGAGGCTTGGTCCAGATCAGAAGGCGAGTCAGCTGCTCCAACGCCTCGGAAGAACAGCTCGACCCAGAATAAGCCAGCTCAACAGCCGAAACCCATCACGCAGGCAAGTCACCCTATTTCTAAGGGCCCGGTGAAAGCTGTTCCTGTTCAAACTGCCTCAGCAGCAGATTGGAGCGAAAGCAGTTCTGATGATAAACCTCCACCTAAAGTAACAGGTCGCTCTACTTCGAGCGGGGGACGTCCAGTCGTGAGCATTAACAACCCTGGCAGGAAATCTAGATAAAAGCACAGGTAGGCAGGCAGCCTCATGTATTTTACAACGTATCCAAACCGGGGGATTGCGAGCTCTGGCGCGGATCCGAGTTTCTAGTGCTAAAACATATCCTCATCAAATGCACTAACAATGACTTCTGCATGAGTGATCCTTCGTTGAGGTGTGGTTCAAAAGTGTTCTCCGGATGTTAACTTTCACTGCTTTGTGCTGGCATTCTTCCTCCAGTTAAGGTGCCAGGCAAGATTTGTATAGTTCGGCACGCTGGCGCCTATAAATTTAGGTAAATTTTTGTAAGGGGACACCCGGAAGTACAGGGACTGCCCAGGCCCCCGAAATTCTGGCAGAATTATCTTGGCGGAAAACATTTCTGAAACCACACCTCTCCGCCAAGCATCGAATTTTTGGTCGCCGGAAGTTACGCGACATTTTTCGTCATAGTTTGTAGGCATGGGAAACGTGCTTCATGCTAGGTTAAAATACCCAACATCATGCTAAAAGTTCTGTCTGTCTAAACCTTCAAGATGAAGTCGATGCGTCTGCTTCAGCGTGAAGCCTTGCGCCAAATATTTTCTCCACAGTCACGAACGCGCCTCTCACAATCAACATTTCGTCAGATCCGTTACAATTCACAAGCGACATTTCGCACCAGACCGTTCAAGCCTCCTACACCATATCCTCGCTCTCCATCGTCTCCACTGCGCTCCCAGGTCAAGTTACCCAGTGCGTCCAGAACCTTCCGTCGCTTCCAGTCCGCCCAGGCCAACACGAGCGACGTAAACCTCTCGCTCTCCCAACGACTACGCAAACTGTCCCGAGAATATGGTTGGGCAGCAATAGGCGTCTACCTCGCTCTTTCGGCTCTCGACTTCCCCTTCTGTTTCCTGGCCGTCAAACAGCTCGGCACTGACCGCATCGGACAGTGGGAGCATGCCGTGCTGTCATACGTCAAGGGTTGGGTCGAATGGCCTCTTGGACAAGGAGGACGAGACGCGGTGGATGGGGCCGCCGAGGATATAAAGAGAGTCGGGAAAGAGACGTTGCCGTTGGGAGAGGGACAGGAGGATGGTCAAAAGCGAATACTCCAGCAGGAACCGACCTACATTGTGGATGACCATGGGTATCAGGAGGCAGAGAAGGCGAACACAGGCGAGAATGCGAGTATGTTGCACCCTTCCACGCCGCAATTTATGCAGATGAGCAAATGCTAACATAGTCACACAGGTATCTGGACACAGTTGGCATTGGCCTACGCGATTCATAAATCATTCATATTCCTCAGAGTACCGCTGACAGCGGCTGTCACACCAAAGGTTGTGAAAACGCTTAGGTCCTGGGGATGGAGCATTGGCAAGATGCCGAAGAAGAAGGTTGTATCGGGATCAGGCGTTAAGACGGGCAAGACTGGTGTCAAGACGGACAGATAGGGGGGGAGGAGCTGGTGAGAGGAACGTGACGCTATGTCGATACTCTACTCGACTGATCCTCCTCATTTGAGGCGACTTCACGTACAAATACTGTACATATAGGGGCCATACGGAGCGCAAGTAGGCCCACGTGTAAAAATCACATCTCTTGGATTATCGTGCGGTATTGAAAAATGAGTTTTCGATTGCTCTGGCAATATTATACATGTGGGCCCCTCACCTCCTCTGAAACGGATCCAATGCTCCTGCCGTGGTATCAAGCAATTGTATTACCTTGCCGTCCTCCGTCTCTAGACTCCATTCCATTGTCTCGAACTATATAAAAGCGTTAGCAACCGCCGTGTCTGTCAACCCAATCTTCCCCCCAGTTACGACAGTAGCACTCACAAATTGATTTCCCCTCTTCCTCACACTCACAAACTTGACCCTCCCCGTCCCCCTCCTCCCCTTGACCCAAAAACTGATATCGATCCGCCCTTGCAGCGGGTTCAATTCTCCTCTGATCCACGGCACCTTGCTGGCGAAGTAGATCTCGTCGCCCAGCACCGAGCGGGCGGTCTCGTTTGTGCGTAGCGCATACAGTATACTATTGACGGTGCTGGAGGAGGATTTCTGGTAGTTGAATATCGCAAGCGAGGAGAGTGTGATGACGATGATGAAGGCGGGAAGGGTCTTGAGCCATGTCCGGGATTTTTGGACGGAGGGGAGAGCGCGGTTGGGGAGGCGAGAGAGAAGAGGGCCTGAGGACTCGGTGGGTGGGGGGATGAAGTTTGGGCGGACGGTGGCAGTTTGGGAATGTGTATGCGTTGAAGATTGGCGGAGGGATTGATGTCGTAGATGAGACACAGCTAGACGGAAGAGCTTCGAGGTTGCCTTGGATGGCGTGGGCAGTGCCTGCCGTTGCAGCGGCCGTAAGATCATCACTGGCTGCATTGACAGTTGTGTACCAAATGTTCGCAGCACGAAGCGTAGCGGACCTTTTCATGGATGCACTGATAGTCCAAAATGCGGAGAAAAGGTCTGATTGGCCAGGGCTTTTTCGCTGATGCCTAAGCCACCCTAACTCGGTTCTATCCAACATAATGTCCCTCTTCTCTATGTAGATTTTGAAGATCACAAACTTTCTCAGCTTTTTGGAATATAGCCATGGCTACCACTAGACTACGCAAGACATTCAAATATCCGTCAGAGGATGAGGATTCTGATGCTTCTCGAGACGAGCTCGATGAAGAAGGTAATAAGTACTCCCCTCGTCATACAGAACAACAGTTCTGAACTGTAATACAGAACAAGAATCACTCATCTCTAACCTCCGAACAAAAGAGGCGGAGCAAAATGCCCAATACAACCTAATATTCTCCATCTTACCACTCATAGTCGTGCTGCCTTTTCTCATATATCTCCCATCTTGTACTCCCGGCACCGCTTTGTTCTGCCTGTTGGCGATCACCTCTCTATGTTCAACAGCATTCATCATGCGGTATCTTCCTCTGGACTCACCACATGCCCGAAGCCAAACTCGCCAGATCAACATCGAGATCGATGGACCCGTGGAGATGTATCTACCATATCTCAATGGCGCAATATCTGGTCTCCTACTTCTGGCGTCCTGGTCTCTGAAACGTCGGTCGGACAGCCAGGAGGGCCTTTGGGTCTTTCTTCTACTTCCTGCTATCATGTTTGCGATGGTCATGATTGCGAGGAAGAGCATGGCGGACGTGGAAGCAGGTATTATTCAACTGGATGGCATGAAGTACAACTATAAGGGAGCATAATAGGGTGAAAGACTTCGCAACCCGATTTTAGTCTACTTCAACTGTTATTCCCAGTTGGAAATCGCATCAACTATCAATTCCAGACCGCCAGAAAAGCCGCCCCAAGTGCCAACATCCCTGAGATCGATCGACTTGCTCCTCCATCCCCTCTTTTCGGTCCCGAATCCGTCGCACTTGCCGTTGCTCTGGAGGTGCTACTGGAAGATGACGACGCATTATAGCTGCCTACGTTCGGGACCACCACGCCCCCAAATACTTCGGCAGGAGACGTGCTTGTGTTGGCATTCCTTGCGGATGCCTTGTATTCCTCAAGAGTTTGGCTCCCTCCCGGAGAAGTACTCAGCCTTGCACTAGTCAGCGTCTTATCTCCCGGGATTCATCGGTCTTGATGGACTTACATAGGGTTGACGACCATAACCTGGCCTGCCTGGCAATGAGAAGCGTATGTCTGCGAGCAGTATAGCCAGATTGGATCCGTGGTGTTGACGATCATCGAGAACATTGAACTCTACCACAAAGCAATGCAAGTCAGCATTAGCGAGCTTTGAATGGGGAACTAGTTCCCGAACTAACGCTTTCACCACTCTTGACGGGGAGGAAGCCCGAGAAGATCGGTAGCTGTCCCACGCCACCCGCAACCGGCTCACAGGGTTTGTCGAAGCTGGACTGCGCGACGGAGTGGTTGATGGGGTAGAAGTGGAAGTTTATGACATCCTTGAGCGAGGCCATGACTACATCCGGCTCGAAGATCAGCGCGCCTTCTTCATTTCCCACGTTGACGTCGAATATTTTTGGTGTGATTGTTGCGGTGGCTGCAGATGCTGTTTTCTCCGCGACGCTTAGAGCAAGCAGGTTGAGTGCTGTGAGTATGCAGTCAAGGATAAGGAGCTTAGAGGGGAACATTTTGGTGTTGGAGGGGGAGAATCGGAGGTGGCTCGCTGGGGAAATTGAGAAGTATAAAAAGTTGTTAGTCTGTAGCCGGGAAACCGCAGGAATGTGGCTCTGTGGTGGGAATGGGTGGAAGCATTCTCAATTTTGAGACACTTTATTCGAATTTCCGATGTTCGCACCGCTTTAATATTGTACATAGTCTTGAAGACCTTCTAAGATCAAGTATCCACCTTCGCACCGAGAGACCCCCCATGCCCTATGTAACCTCTGCGGGCTTCGGTGGTGGAGGCATCAGTGGCCAAGGCTTTTTTATTGCATCTGATATCATTACCAAGCAACCCTTTGGCCCACTGACTGCGCCAGTGACGACCACTAAGCCCTTTTCTCGGTCCGTCTGTAAGACTTTCAGACTCTGCACGGTGTTTCTCTGGCCACCCATATTGCCCGCCATCTTCTTGCCCGGGTACACCCTACTGCCACCTCCTTGGCCTTGTCCAGCAGATCCCAAGCTTCGATGTGACAGACTCGCACCGTGACTGCGGTCTTGACCATGCATGCCCCATCTCTTCATCACGCCTTGAAAGCCTTTGCCTTTGCAATTCGATCTTGTGTCCACGTATTGGCCCTCCATAAACCAGTCAGCGCGTATCTCCTCCCCAACCGCCAACAGTCCAGTATGATCAGCCACTCGAAACTCGTGTAGGTGGCTTTTCGGGCTTACTCCCTGCACCGAGAAATGCCCAAGCATAGGCTTCGTGATATTCTTCGTCGACTTCCAGCCACTTCCCACGCACACCGCATAGTAGCCATGCTTCTTGCGTGTCTTGTGGCTGACCACCTGGACTCGGTCGAGCTGCAGGACTGTACATGGTGTACGTTTGCCAGTCTCTGTGTCGTAAATGGCAGTCATCCCCTTTTTGATGGCTAGGGCACCGGTCCGCAGAGGTAGCGTGTTGGCTTTCGCACGACGTTCAAGGGCGACTGTGGAGCTGGAGAGGAGAGGAGAAAGACCAGGGCCGACATTGTTGAAGCGCGATGGAGCAGGAGGGTCAATAGACTTGATGCCGAACTGGCGCTTTTGAGATGGGAATAGTGTTTGTGGTCGAAGGAGACGGCGTGGTAGGAGGTAAGGAGGTGGGAGGGGGATGATAGCGACGGTGGGAGACTTGGGAGGCATCACTGACACCGAAGCTGGACTACTATTACAGCTCCAGCGTACAGCGTGCGGTCTAGTCTTAAGTCTTGCTTTTGCGACGGTCCTCCTAAAAAGAATACCAATGAGAGGAACTTTCTAGCAAGGATAGCGCCATCCCGTTAGTCACAATCTGGGTGAAATGGCTGCCGAAACTAGATCTGGTCAAGCGCCGATCTTTCGATCACTCGCCGCTTTTATTTTGATGGAACTTGCCGTGCCTATGGAATATATAGTCGTTACATCCCACGTTCTCGCCAACGTTGCTAATGCACTCCCTGACGCGGGCCGCCGTCGATATCCACCACGCCGCTTTGTCTCTTCTCCCTCGACCGCTCCAACTGCCCCCCTCGGATCAGCCGTCCTAGCTTCCCCGGATTGCGACAGGTTTCACCTCGACCTCGACCAAACCCCATCGATTAGCCTACACGCTCCCGTCGAACAGGCCTGGCGCCGATGATGACGCCGATGATGACGTCAAACATGGGCCGCGGTCTTCCGGGCTAGGCTCCCCCTGGTGCAGTGCACGCAAGGATACCTAGGACAACCTCACTGCCATCCTCGCGATTATTCCACTCTCTCAGCACCAACGCGAGCTGTGGAGCCTTTATCGGCCTAGAACCTCGGCGTTGCTAATGAGAGAAACCACGCAGCTGTCCAGTAACACTGGTGGCGCAAGTCTTTCGCCCTTACTTTGAAGGGCCGGCCCCTTGCCCTGCTGAGAGTACGAGGGGGGCCAATGGAGAAAATGCCGCAAAATCAATCGGGGCTAATATCGCCGCGGTCGCGCCGGGCAGCCAGTCGTGCATCTTGCGGGCCGACCGCCTGGCTACCTAGTATGGAGGACGAGCTGCGTGCAGAGGCACCTCGCAACCAAGGGCGCTAACTTCTGGCCGACTGGGAAACTACGGTGAAGTTTGAAGATCAACGTCACTGGCGGTCTTACAATCCTTCTAACCTTCCCCACGCCTATAACAGCTGAAGGCTGGCCAATGCACTAATCCTCCGATGGGTAGCGGTTATGGTTGATCTCCAGACATCTCGTAACAGACAGGGTTCCTAGGCAACAAACTGTAATCGGTTGCATATGATGTGTGGTTTGGTGGGTCCTTTCTCAGAGAGAATCTATTCGTACTGTCCAGCTCTGGTTTGCTTACCGGTTCACTGTGTGCTGTATAAGCCGGAGAAGAAGTCATCTGAGGGCTGCGTCGGCCTCCGCGGTAGAACCAGAAGAGGACAAATCCTAGAAGGACAAGACCAACTATACCGCACGCCACAGCAATTCCAGCTATGGCGCCCGTGGAGAGACCACCATTTTCAATGTTGCTGTTGCGGTTGGGGCTTGCGCTTGATGTCGAAGACGAGTTGGCACTAGTAGGAAGAGGGGTCCAGATGCCATTCCACGATTCCGTCCACAGAGACGCGTCTGCAACTGGAGAGATTTCGGTAGTGCCATTAACAATGGCGGTAACAGAAGGTTGTACTGCTTGCGGCCCAGGGGCTTGTGCTAGCCACCACCTTGTTGGTATGATGTCCCAATTCATGCCTATGAAAGCTGCCTGGAGGAAGGCACGTCCTAGGTGAAATTCAGGAGCGGATGCAGAAGGTACGTATGCTTTACACGGAAAGTACGGCGTGTCGCTGTCGGTAATCGGAGATGTGAGCGTCAGATTTAGGAGGCTGAACGGAACGTTGATTTCGAGGTTACTCTGACCACCAACGCGTTCGAAAGTAAATTGCAGATACGCCGGGGAATTTATGATTTCGTGGTATAGAGGGTCATTTGTTTTCCAAACGTAGAATCCCAGCTCTTGGTCGATCGATACTGGTAGGTGGCTGGCGATCGTTTCACACGTATTGCCGGGCAGGTATAATTGCGGTACTGTCGGATTTGCTCGGACTTGGACCGACCGCGTCGTATTGCTAGCGCCATCGCGCAGCATCCCTCCAAGGCTTTGGAAGGGGAACGGTGAAGCACCTTCTGCAACTCCGATACCGATATCGAGTAAGGTACAGAGCAAGTCGCCATTGCCGCCTCCAGCATCGTATGTACCTAAATCACCAATCACCCGGCTCTGGTCATACCCACCGAAAACCAAAGACCCCGGTATGTTCATTGTAGCGCTCCCTATGTGAAGCCCCCACGAATTCGACGGTGTGAACCCTGTAGCTGCCATGTAGACACTTATCATGCGCCCGGTGACACTGCCCCAATTCTCATTCTGTGATTGTCCTAGGGAGAGAAGTCCAACATTCTGTGGAATGACCTTGCCATTGGGGAGGGTGTAATTCACGGAATAGGTGGGATATAAGCTAACACTTGGGACAGTATAGCCGCTGAAGGAACTGCTGGCAAAAGACACTGCATCAGTCACAATGACAGCGCCTCCTTGGAGATTCATTGCAGCCTGTCCGTTCCAGCTGCCATCGATGTGAGGTTGAGCTCCACCGTAAATAGGCGCCGCGACTGAGTTGTTCTCGGACGACGAGCCGGAAGATGGGTCACTGAGGCCCGCATTATATACACCTGCATCGCCGGGAGGTGCAACCGTGAAGCCATCAGCTTTAAAGCCATCCGACAACAAAATGTTCGAGGCTGGGATATTGGTACCCCATACGCCGCCAGGGTAGAGGTTTAAAAGCTGAGGAGGTGAACCGATCGAAACTGGGATTGCATGCCAGGGACCATCATAACCAAAAGAATGTGTATTGTTCCAGATCCATTCGTAAGGCGCAGGTTGAGATGCAACCTTAGCTGAGAAGAGGAGAACGCCCATACAAAGGAACATGTTTGCGGTGCTAACAGAATTGGACCACGAAGACTGAACGAACGAAAATTCTCTTAGTATAAAGGGAAACCAACAACGGAATCGAAATGAGGAGGCCGAACAACGGGACAAGTCGGCATTTGGCCGCATTGTGAAAAGGTTACACCACCCTTGAAACGGTTCTTGAAGCTTGAGCAGCCACCAAATTAAGGCCCCATGCAGCTCCCCGCCCCATTTGGCGGGGACCTTTTCAAGCATTTTTGCACATTACACTACCAACTTTGTCATAACGGCTCTATTTTCTATAGCATATGAAGGATAAGGTACGCACAGTCTTGGTGTTGTCATAACAGCCGGGCAGCTTAATCCTGTCAGGCGTTGTGAAGGATTGAAATACTGCCGCTTGGGCGGCCCATGCTGTCCCGAGTGGCCGGAGGGGGTTTGGGCCGCGACATAAAGGCACAAGTGGCACCATGTGAATCGTTCACCGTCAAGCAGGCATGGCGTGCCCTTTTCTAGGCCACGCGGAAGCGGCACAGTCAAGCCTATCACAAGTGTTACATAGCCGACGGGTGGAGACATACATCTGAATGAGGAAGGCTCCCTTTGGTCTTGGCCACTAAGAGGAAATTTTTTGATACAGACTGTGGGCCAGAAACTCCCTCACGTTCGTAAGTTGCTATCTTCAAACAAGAAGCGCCGCAAAATGTTAGATGACCGGCCGAGGTCAAGTGGACAGAGGATAGTCCAAAATCATGCGATCTGATATCCAGTACATGGTCACACATAGTTTGGCCCTAGAGACAAAAGCGCTCTGTACTACAGAGTATTTGAGATAGATTAGCCCATTTGACGGCCACCGAGCAGACAAAGACCAGATTGCCCTGAAGACCAATCAAAGGTTACCGTACTTATACTTGATGACATTTTGCGTGGGTGCATTCTCACTGGCAATGAGGCAAGGGCACAGTCACACGCATGGCTTGGCCCAACCAGGTTGATCCGGTTAAAGAGGAATTTGGGGCAACCCAAAGGCTGAATCTCAAGTCCCCTGGGCTAAAAAGTGGTCCGCGGGGCCTCGCTTGTCGTCGTACAAGCACCTCAATCCGTGGGTTTCCAGGCCATGAAACAACCTAACGAAGCAAATAATGGGCACGAGACAAACCGGCGCGAAGGCGTCACATCCATCTTAATTGGACTTGACTGGCCCCATAGCAGTGCTACAGGGCATTAACGCAACGGAGCGTACACCTCCCTGTCCCGGTATAAAGTATCAAGGATTACCATTTGAATCAATCGGTGAGACTATCTAAATTCTAGAGAAATTTTCTCTTTTTTAGCATCCACGTTGCTTATGGTGAGATTCTGTGAGGAGACTGAAAGATCCGTCGGTATTTTACGTGTATTAAGCGCTCGGCACCAAGAGGGTGCACGGTCTGGTGCAGTAGTACCCTGCAGTTTTACCGGTAGCCTTGCCGCCTAGAATTTTTACGCGACACAGCATCGAGAATGGAGCGCGAATGGCAAACATCCTTTCCCTGGCAGTCTCTTCTCCTTGAGACTTACTTGTGCTCAACATGCCGCTATCCCGCTGATGCCTCCTCTGCTACTTACGCAGTTCCTACCGGGCTTACTCCGGAGTACAGACCAATTCTTATTCCCTTCCGTCACGATTGCGAAGTCGCACTCCCGACCAAAGTACAATGTTGTCCAGGCGCTCTCCTTTGCTATCACTTGGGCGACATGTACTCTAGTCCTTAACTTCTCGGCTTCGCTCTTCCATCTCCTTTCACACCGGCCTATCTTCGCCGAGGAGATAGAGCAATGCACATACAGCTGAAACATCCTCATGCTCATCGGCCTCGACGATAACGACAGAGTAGCTCGCCATGGACGCAACGTTTGTGGTAGCCTTTGGTATCACCTCTTCGATAATCTCGGAATACCTCAGTGATAGTACCTCACTCAGCTCGGGGCAACTTGCGTGGAGCAGTTGGCTGTCTTGGGGCATCCTCGCAGCAGGAAGTTACATTCATAAGAGGCTCGGATCTAAGTACAGCCCTATAAGTCAAGATGTTGAGGCGCAGTCAGTGCGAAAAAACGTCAAGTCGGAGATTTATGGCGTGGCGTTACTTGCATTATTGATTGCGCTGGCCCAGTTCATCACAAATGTCGTCCAGGATCTTTTATGCTGGACGCTGGTATGTTCATATTGCCCTATACCATGAAGCATGCTAACTGAAGACCGCTCTCGATCAGCCGCTAATCACCATTTCCACGTATGCTGCGGGACGACTGCTGTCCGGCAACGTCAAGCCTCCTGAGCAGTACGACATCACACGATATTCGGGCTGGGACCTGTATGCGTTACGATATTATCACAAAAGTCTGGGCCTGTGGCCTGTTGCGGCATTTTTGGTATCCATCAGCATCGTTTCTTCAACTGCTCTAGGCCTTCTGCCTGAGAGCGGACCTACCTCGCTTAAACTTTGGGCAATACTTTTCCTCGCTGTGCAAACTCTCGTCTATGTTCTGCTAGGCAGACATCATGGACACTCATATTCCGAATCACGCCTCGAAACACCATATTCGCGTACATACCCGTTATTTTCGCTTTCAATCCAGACCTTTGCGATATGGACTCTTCTTGTGTTGTCCTTATATCCGCGGTACTTTTTATTAAGCCCCACAGGCATCCTTTTGGGTATCGTGAAAGCATGTCAGATGTACGCCATTGTCACTTTGGTATGAGATTCTCCTAGAGTCCACTGCGGCGATACTGACACTGGTTTGTAGTGCACTGAAGGCTCCACTGTCCCTGCAACCACGATTGCCACATTCGCCGCCTCATTTCTTGCCACCATGGAAATCGATGCCTACTCTTCCTCATCTGCGATGGCGATCGTTGCACTCGTAGCACTATTGCAGGGTGTTAGCTCTATGTCAATTTCCGCCCGATACCGCTACTGGTTACTGCTCTTCTCGCTTTTGCCAATGGTTGCTGTCCTCAACAGACACAAGTCTAGCGACATGGATACTGCCAGGCTTTCGATCGAAGCAGGCTGGAACGGGTTACATCCAATTCAGCGACTCGTAGAAAATGGCAAAATCGGGTTCAAGAACATGCTTGAAGGGCAGTCGCAGACTCTCGACCGTGCCGTAAAGGAATATCGGCGACGTTATGGAAGAAGACCTCCTCCTCAATTCGATAAATGGTTCGAGCTCGCCTATAGTGAGAACTACGTCTTAATTGACGAATTCGACAGCATAATGGAGACCTTGGAACCTTTTTGGGGAATGCGCCCTGCTGTTATCCGGAGTCTTGTCAAGTCATCCGTAAATGCTGCGCAAATCGCCCATCTTACTGTGCGAGATAACTCTGTTACAATTTCGGGTCACCACTGGCTTACCAGTATCATCCAGGGGTGGCTTAGCAAGCCGGACTGGTTGGCTCTGCTTCCAAACATGGAACTGGCGATAAACCTGCTGGATGAGCCAAGGGTTGTCGCTCCCTTTGACGTGATTGCTGAAGCTAGAAAGGCAGCAGGTTCCTGGCATCCATCCCACAGTGATTCCGCGTCGGATGAAGACTTGACGAATGAGACTGTTGTTGAATGGGCTAATGCGCCCGGAAGCAGCGCATGGCCTGCTATTGAGGTCGCTTGTCCGTCTGGGTCTCCGGCCCTCACAGATGATACGGTCCCTCGAGAGAATACTGATGCTACGCTCTATTTCATCGATAACCTCACGGAGAGCAGGGACGCTTGTACGCATGCGGACTATAAGCAGATCCATGGCTTCCTTGCAGCGCCCGAATCTCTGATAGTCACGCATTCATTGATACCCATATTTTCACAGGGGAAGCCCTCAATGTTTCAAGACGTGCTCTATCCAAGCCCTTACTATACTGCAAGAATGGAGGACTATGTAGATGCTGACGACCATGACTGGGAAGAAAAGCATGATAACTTATACTGGACCGGCGCATCTACTGGAGGCCACTCTCGCATCGATAATTGGCGAAATTTGCATCGCCAACGACTCGTTCTGATGACTGAAGCAGACTCGACTGTGCCAGTGACATTACTAAATGAAACCCGGCTAAACGTATGGCGGCCTTATCAAACCTCATGGTCAAATATCACCAGGTTTTTCGACATCAGAATCATGGCTGTGGGAGCTCAGTGTGACCCAGACGCATGTACAGCGATGCGCGAACATTTCGGCCTGAGACCGATCCCGGACCCCAACGATGACCCACAGAAAGATCCCTTAAGTGCGTCTTATGGCTCAAAATACGTCCTGGACATGGACGGCAACAGCTTCTCTGGCCGCTTCTACCGCGTTTTGGGTTCCCGGTGCGCTGCACTCAAGCAGACTATCATTAAGGAGTGGCATGATGGCCGTCTAGTCCCGTGGGTACATTTCATTCCTGTTTCGATGGAGGCAGAGGAGCTCGGTGAGATTATGCACTTCCTGATTGAGGAAGAGGTGGGGCAGAAAATTGGAAAACAGATAGCTGAAGATGGCCGCAATTGGGCGAACACCATACTCCGGAAAATAGATCTGGAGCTCACCTTCTTGCGAATATTGATGGAATATGGGAGAGTTGTATCGGATGATAGAGATTCTTTGTACTACGAATAGCCGTGCAAATATCTTTTGGACACTGCTGCATACAGTGGGGCTCTGCGTACTCGAAGTATAGACAAGAACATCTCCACGGCTCCGAAATAACTGAGGGCCGCGAATTAATTCTGAGGTCAGATTGCCAGCCCATTTGTGCCATCCTCCCGGCCCAACGACTTTGTTACCGATCCAGGTCTTGGCAAGTACAACTCTCAATACAGATTGTACACCCTACATCTAGTTACATTTGCTACATCTCGTGTCCCATGCCCCCCTACTCCTTCATACTCAGGACTGAATAGTCTGACTACCCCTTAGCCACCCACCCTGACTAAGCGAGCCTAGCAAGGCCCGTAACACGACTCAGACTGGAAAGCCATCCACATCCTAGGCGGATGCAAAACATGGGTAGCCATCAAAGCCGCTCGGTTTCAACTTGCGTCTACCGCATGAATCTATGTCTACTCCCCAGGAAGCTCTCATTCTGCGCTGAAAATTTGGATTCTCGCACTTACAAGATAGAGTACAACAACGGTCCCACATGTTCCCAAAAGCCAGCAGATGGAAATATTCGAAATTGTCCAAATTATGAACTGCGCCACGCGGGCTCAAGTAGAAAGAAAGATCCTCAGTCTAGACACGAACACTCCAATGTATGAAGTATAGTCTACTACAACTTCAAACAAGGTGCTTAGACTGATATCTTCCTCAGCGTAGTATGGCGGCCTTCAACTTGGTCCGGGGACGAGATCGAAGCGGGTGGCTGATTCTTGGAAGGGTGTTCGCGGTGAAGTGGTACATAATCGTTGAACGCTGCGGGCATCTCATCTGCAGATTTGAATTCTCTTCTCCAGCAACGCAGGATGAGCCCATCACAAAGAATATCTTCTATACATGGAAATTCTTCTTGTTTGTATAACGACTCGATCTCGACATCTGATTTGTCGCGATCCGAAGGCTTTCCCGTCATTAACTCGTAGAATATGTTTCTAAGGGTAAATAGATCGGATTCGACGCTGTTGGGCTGTTCAGGATCTCGGGGCATGTAGTGGCTCGCATTCTCCGCTCCCAGAGCATCGTGTCCTTTGTAGTCCGATGTTGCAAAATCTGAGAGCCTTGCAAGGCCATCTTCGTAGACGAGGAACTGGCGAAGACACAAATCGGAGTGAATTATGCCGCGAGCATGAATGAGCTGGACGGCTTCAATGATCTAACGTGTATGCGGAGCCGGAACGCGTCTGTATAGATTATTCTTGCAGATTTCGATGGGATCAGGAGTGCTGAAATGGTCGGACTCGTCATAGACTTTCTGACAGAATCTGGCAGATCCTTGTTAGCCTCCACCTATGAAGAAAGATGAAGGCGATGCATGAGGGGATAGACGTACTTGGTCCAACGGCCCCAGACTTTGTGCATTCACCCGCTTGGTACTATCTGCGTACTCAGGCGCCGCCAGCCGAGAGCGTTGACCGAGTCGGCCGATCAGCTCGTTGAACGGTTTATCTTGCGGTTTTGTCTGGCCCGCCTTATGACTAGAGCATAGGATTGCCATGGCCGAGCGTTTGTGATTAGGTCAAATGGTCCTCTAGTGGAAATCCAGGGAGACAATGAGGGGGAGGCCATTTCGTCCCAAGGAGGGTTTGCGTCCTCATATAAGTCCGGTTCCATGAGGTCGCTCCTGGACACTGAGGTCAACAGAGAGAGAGGGAGGGAGGGGAGAGAGGGAGGGAGGGGAGAGAGAGAGGGAGGGGAGGGAGGGGAGATCATCAGAATCTCAAACTGGCTCCCTGGGACAAAAGTTCAAAGTTGGCCCAAATTAGCGTGGGTGGAAGGGACCAGAAAAGCGGCGGCAAACTACGCTCACATCGGCGTCCTTTTCACCACATAAGTCTACGTACCTGCGAAAAGGTGGCAGAAAACGGCGGCCCTGGGGCCCCGTTTTCGGCACCCTTTCCACCCAAGCCCAACTCGCCGTCTGGCCGCTTTAACCTTTTTTTAGGCCCTGGTGCGCCAAGCGCCCAGAAAGCCTCCACTGCAGACTGTTCCTCACGTTTTCGACTCACTTACCCTCCTCACCTCCCCCGTCCTCAGAGGGGCCTATTTTTGCTCCACGAGCTCTGTCCCTAAAATGGACCTTTCTCCACCTACCCTGCGCATCATGGCTCGCGGTATATACAGGGCTGTGTCACCAACCGGCCTTCGTCCTCACCATCTAAGCGTCTACTCTCTTTTCAGCCAGACAGAGGCTTCAAGTTATGAACGTACCACTGCAGACCTGCGTTGTCCCTCCTCGTCCACACTGGACCGAACCCGTTTCCCGCGAGGAAACATTAGCGAGACGAGAGAAATTTCGGAAGATTGGCTGGCTTCCGCCGAACTTCAAGCCTAAGACGAAGAAAGCCATCGCAACGGCTAAGAGGCTCTGGGACAGGTACGTCATTTTTGCCTGCGTGGTGTCATGGAGCGTACGGCTGACGATGTGTTGTCAGGTATTGTGAGCATATTGGTGTCGATGCCGATTCACACCTTTTGGAAGGCCAACATCACGACTTTGAGTCCTGGATTGATTGGATCCACCGTACGACCAAGAAGAAGACGCACGATAGTATTAGTGTATACTGGAAGCGGCTGTGCCAAGCCTACAGCGTCCTGGCTAAGCAGCCTATGGACTGCTTCACCACCGAACAAGTGCGAAGGGTACGGCGTATCCGCAATAGATGACACCCTCATGGCTAACTCTTGTTCTTTAGTACCTTAACGGGCTAATGCACGAAGACCACGACATCAGCCGCCAGGCCCGACAAAAGGATACCTTAAGCGCTGAAGACCTCGGCATCTTGCTACAGTGGCATTGGAAATACGGCACATCTACCTTCATGAACGAGCGTCAGCGGGTTCAGTTAAGCCTGCTTATGCTCTTCTCTGCCTTTACCGGCAGCCGGCCAGATACGCTACTCGGAGTCGATGATTCACCGTCAAAGAGCTCTCGGGAAAACTCGATAGACGACTCATTAGATAGTACTCTCGCGGATAATAGCGACGGAGACACCTTGGTTGACGACGGGTCTGAGTCGAACGCTCAGAATACCAAAAGACCAGGGACCGTCTGTTACGGAGACATCGACCTCTTCCTTCTACGGAATCCTGACAATCCTGAGCGGGATATTTTGATGGCAGAAGTTAACTTTAGAAATCTCAAAGGTAGAGCGGAGGGTGCGGACGGGTAAGTCCTTTCTTCATCCTTTTACTGCCATTAGTAGGCAGTTTTACTAATAGGGCATTAACAGGACCAAATTCCTTATGCACGAAGACTATCAACTAGCCTATTGTCCGATAGCGCACATTACTTCCCTAGCTTTCGCCGACGACGCTTTCGAGAATACGCGCCTCACTCCCGAACTCCTCCATAAGCTTAGAGTGCCTGGACGGCTGCATGTCTTGCCTCTGCGATTCAAAAAGAGCATGTCAAATACGCCTATCTTCCGGGGCACGGTTAAGACCGTATCTGGCGTTCATACTCATCCTACCCGGACTATGTCGTACCGTGTGGCCAATGAAGGTCTGAAACGGCTAGGAGAACTCGCAGGGTATCGTTACCCAATCCACTATTATTGCTTCCGACGCTGGGTGGCGAACGAGTCCAATCGTAAGTGGCAATGTACCCCGTATTCGCTCTCTCACCTCTCGCATCTCATAGCTAACCAGTCTGTCTTCTCGCAGGTCATTTCACCGAACGAGAACGAAACCGGATTCTCGGCCACTCGGGTTCTGCTATATTTGAGAAGTACTATCACGATAATCGCATCCACCGTGATATTCAAAATGTCGTTCTCCTACGACCTTCACAAGAGCATCTTTACCGAGCCGCCGCACAAATGAACCGCCATCGGGATCATCTGGCGCCTTCTGATTTGACGGAAGATCAACTCGAGGGCATAAGAGACTCTGACCAGATTCGTCGTCTTCGAGAGCAGAGACTGATTCTAAGAGACGAGATACGGACTCTTTATGGGACGCTTAAAAAGGCCAAGCACGCCGATCCTGATCGCTACCGAGAACATGAAACCGTTGTCAAAGAGCTCGCACGAGTACGGGCTATCCATCGGCGGGAAAGAAAGGCCGAATTCCGACAAGATTACTTCGAGACTATGCCTGTCGAAGAGATTGACAAACAAATCGACCAGCTACTAGGGGAAAGTCCAGACATTCATTCAGAGGATGTGACCGAGGAATGGAATCCTCCTATACCGGAATACCCTTTTGTGGAGCGAGCACGCATCGCGGATGCCTTTTTCGGCCCTGACGCCGAGGCAACTGACGGGGAAAAGACTCTTACTCGACGAATTCAGGTCGTCGGCGATCTGGCGGCGCTTTGTAAGATGCGCCAGCAGTGCCGTCGCGGAAAGCCATTTAACTGGAACAAAGTGGACGAGACCATCCACGATACTATTACACATCGAGACAATGAAGATATTAAGACCATAAAACGGTCACCGCCTTCATCACCCACGTCACCACCGCCCTCCTCGGATCAGTGCCCCTTCTGTTTCTTTGACGACAGCTTTCCTCCAGCGGACCGCATGCGACGGTATGCGCGAATCGATTCGCTTCGGCGCCATGTGCTCCGAATCCATCTGAATCAGGCGTCACGCCACGACTACGGCCTTCGGGGTCTACCTCAACCTCCCTCGGAAAAGGCCACAGATGATGGACCGATCGTCTGTCCAGAACCTGCCTGTGGTGGGTTGGTTCTGGAGAGTCAAATGCATTACATGAATCACTCAGCCAAGGTACATAAGGGGCCCTTTTAAGGTCATTTATCGGTCAGAGAACTTTGAGATGCATTAGTATTACGCGTAAACTGTACAGTGAACTTTTGTCTGCGTAATGAATTGCTTTATGGTCTATTTCATTCCTGGTCATCGTTTGCTACAACGGCTAACTGTACTGTCCCCTCCCTTCCTTCGCACGTCACTTACAGCCCTGTTCACCCTAGCAAAATATTCGTGCCAGCATTGTGCTCGTGCTAGAGACAGCACTTCCAGTGTTAGAGAACTTCTAATGTCAACCCTTTCTTGGTGTCAGCTTCACTTACAGCCTGTTCCCCCTTAGCAAAATATTCATGCTAGCATTTCCCTGGCTAGAACTTCTGGTGTCAGCACTTTTCTGGTGCCAGAGGTCAGCATTTTTCTTGTGCCAAAGCACTTTCGGTGTCAGCATTTTTCTGGTGCCAGCACTTTTCTGGCGCCAGCCTTTTTCTGGTGCCAGCGCTTTTCTGGTGACAGCCGTTTTCTGGTGCCAGCGCTTTTTCTGGTGCCAGCCCTTTTTCGGTGCCGGCCCTTTTCTGGTGCCTGCCCTATTCTGGGGCCATGGGGCCAGCTCTTTTCTGGTGCCAGCATTGCTCCGGTATCAGCATTGCATCAGCATTGCATCAGCATTGGGCCTTTGCTTCTCTCATTAGCAAAAGTTCTGGTGTCAGCAAATTCCTGGTGTCAACAAAGCCCTGGTGTCAGCAAAGGTGTCAGCAAAGCTCTCCGGTCACACTTGCTCTCCAATGCTTGCTCTTAGGGACGTGCATCTCTCCCAGGCGTGCATCCATCAGAGAAATGGGAGGGTAGAGGGCTCGTAATCGAAGTCGGTGAGGCCTCCATTCAATCCATTTCTCGTTCCTCTTTATGGTGGAGAATTGTATCCCGTGGGATAGAATTCTGTTCCCTACCTTACCTTCTTCTCCCGTCACACTTGCTCTCCTTGCACCCTTCTCCTCCGTCAGCTCTTACCTTCTCCCGTACCCTTCTCCTCCCATGTCAGCGCTTTTCTCCAGAGAACCTCTGGTGTCACCAATCCTCTGATGTCGCCCTTTCTCTCCTACCACCTTTCCTCTCCTGTCGCCCTTTTCTCCACCCTTCCTCTTGCATCTGCTCCAAAATCGACCACCCAAGAATGAAGCCATCTCCAGCTCCAAATTTCCAGCCCGCTTACGCAAAGCCTGCTGCTACATGGGACTGCTAAATGAATCTCATAAGGGTTGACTTGCCCGAGCCCGCCTTCCCATTTTCTCCAGTATAATGACCTTACCATCTCTCGTAGGCATGCATCTCTCGTAGGCATAGGCGGAGTTATAGAATTACAATCCCTTCTAAGAGGAATTCTTCTGCTACCAGTCATTTTGCAATTAAGCCGCACCACAATTCGAGCCACCACAGTTCGAGCTACCACAATTCGGGCTACCACAATCCGAGCTACAACAATTCGAGCTACCACAATTCGGGCTACCACAATCCGAGCTACCACAATTCGAGCTACCACAATTCGAGCTACCACAATTCGAGTTACCGCAATTCGAGCTACTACAAACCGTCGTAGCTCGAATTGACAACAAAACGTTGTGGATCAGCCGTTGTGGCTCGAGCTGCGGTGGAACCAAACTGGGACCTCCATATCTCCCCTGCAAGTGGCAAACAGAGGCCCATGTCTCGAATAGGGACCAGTTTTGGGACCAATTTCGAGGGGCTGGTTCCAGTCTCTTTGGGGCCTATTTTGGTGCCCCCGGTGATGCCTTCCGCAAATCAAACTCGCATACAGTGGCTAGCGAAATCGGCTTCCCCCAAAACACACTGCATATGTACTCCTCACACTGACTTTGAGCGTATGGTCTACCAACTACTCCACCCTGCCGCCGTGCGTCCTGATCAGAAGCGAGATTACCAGAGGCACTGAGGTGTGCAATTCTTTGGTCGGCCGTTTTTGCTTAAGGTCACGTGGCTTGCTTTCGGCATTGGCAAGCTCGATTGTGAGAACAGAAGAAATGAAAGGCGATGCGTTTGACCCTGAATGAGCACCACAGGAAACTGAGGGCGCCTATGCGCGATATTTCTGATTGGCTTGTGAATGCAGGCGCTTCAGATTTTTGCCGCCCCCTGCCGTGTCTTGGCGATGGATTTGCCCTCAAAAGATGCTCCACCTTTCGTACCTCCACAATTACCTGCTGCCTCCCACAAGCTAGTCAAGCTGCTATCCCTCCTCTTATCCTAATCTAGCTTTGTGCTCTTCGACTCTTTTCCATGCTGGCCCACGTCTCTCGGTACATCTCCCTAGCCTGCCCGTTTATGCTCGTCAGTGTGGACAGATACTCTTTACCCAGCATCGCCCAAGCTCTTTAGAAGCGATCACGGAATAAGGTTCATCAGTGGGCCACTGATCAAGGACTCCCGGGCGTCCGCGGGTATCTGCCCGGTCAGGCACCTGCCCCCGCAACCCTCCCTAGAGTCATCACCCAGGGCGTCACAATCACTGCGCTCCCGCAGCACCCGCAGCAGTCGGCACAGTGTGAGATTGAGGCCGGTGACCATTAGGTCTATTCATGCCTAACATCATAGCAACGCCGGCTTAAGGACAAAATCCAGGAATTACCCTCACTAAGTCCCGGCCGCAGTACCTGAAGGGATTATGGATCTTACAAAATGCTGATGTGATTTTAGCGCCCGTAGGGACTAGGTCCCTAGGGGACCAACTTAACTGTGGGCTATCTTTAGCATCCATAGGCAGCAATTGTTTCATTTTCACGAAGCAGGAAAGGTAATAACGATGATCTCAAATCTGACATGACGCCACCATTGTCCCGGATATACTCAGCGGAGACGCCCTAAGCATATGAACTCATGTTATCAATTGGTCCAGCCCCTTTGTAGTCAATCTCAAATGCTTCATTCGCTTTGATAGCGGTTTCCAGATGCGTCGCCGACAGATTCTCCCCTTTCCATGAGGCCAGATCCAACGCTGTACGTACACAGTTCTTGATCTAGATGGTGAAATCGGTCAGTGTTACTCCATTTCCTGTCTCTACCAAGTTGATATAATCTTACCTGCCGGCCATTGATATTCTTGTGACTTAAATCAGCTACATCATTGTCCGTGACCTCCTTTTTCGTCGGCGGTACCTTTTCCAGGAATGTCTTCCAGATCTTCTTCTTCGCCGTTATGCTTAGGTCGCTGAATTTCATGGCAAAATGTATTCTACTCTGAAATGCTTCGTCGAATGTGGTGACCCGATTAGTGGTGAGGAACATGATGCCTTGAAAGTACTCCAGGTGGCGAAGAAAGACTGATACCAAGCCGTTACGCTGGACGTCCTGGAGCGAACGTTGTGCCAAATACACATCCGCCTCGTCAAGCAGGACGATAGCTTTCCACTTATGGGCCAGTGAGGTAATCTCGACTAGATTGCGCTCCAAGAGCTCGACATTCGTGCCTAAGTCTCCTGCGCACACCTACTCATAATTAGACGTGAAGATGATCTAACAGAGGGTTGACAGACATTATAAAGAGGCAATCTCTTCGTTTCGGCTATTCCTTCCGCGGTCAAAGTCTTTCCAACTCCAGGAGGACCACTAGAAGTTAAAAGTCAGAAAGTGCGGGGCTGAGGCCATAGAATCATACTGTAGAAGGATGACAAGGCTTTGGCCCTTTTCCCGAATTATGTCGCGAAATGGAATGCTGTTCGAGCTATTTGTGTGACGCTCAACGAGTGATTGAATAATCTCCTTCCTCTCTTCCGGAATCACAAGGGAATGAAATGCCGAAGAATCCCAGGTGATCTCATCAACGTCATCAACTGAAAGCTCGGCTAAACGTCGCAATGATCAGTCAGTCGCTTATTATGTTGAACTGAGTAAGAAGTACTGACCCCATCGCTTAGTAAGAAAGCAAAACCCGTACACTGTTTCACTGCAAAGTATCAATTCTTCCGGAGGACAAAAAGCTTTTCCCTTCGTTACCACTCGGTCATTTCCGGAAGATATATCTTCAGAGTCCTCACAGTCCTCACAGTCCTCACGGCTCCCTAGTCCTTTCAAGCTCCGCCTCCTCAAGTCGGGATCGTCGTCATCCTCGAGTGGCTTTTCATCGATGCTTGGAAAGAAGTAGTTTGGATTGTTCTCCCTGAATGAGGCAGCATCAATCATTACTCGACCGCTCACAGCGAATTTTCGCACTTCTTTCTTATCCTTATAAAATGCCTGCCCTTCGTACTTGCGGTAGTGTGCTCCACGAAGGAACATAAACTTTTGCCCGCGTTTCGTTAGCTTTTCAACAACCTTCTGCTTATCTGCATGATACTCGAGAGGATAGACTCCTAATGAAGGGATCTTCATTACTCCTTGGAACTTCTGGATCTGAACCGTGACTAGCGCTTCTCCAAAGCATTTCCCGTCGTTGGTAAGACAATGGCAGCTTAACTCGAAGCACGTCTTCCCATTGAATGTTTTTTCTTGGCCAGAATCAAACCTAAGACATCGAGGGGCACCGGAATTACCGGAGATCATGTAAACGACGGAGTTAGGTCGGAAGAAAACTGGAAGCAACTCGAACGTGATCTCCTTGTGCTTAAGGAGCGCCGTTAGCTTCTCGCTTGTTGATGCGTAATGCGTTCTCAGAAATTCGATCAGTTTGCCCATATGTAGCCACTCTGTAGAGTCTGGTTGCGTGTCCTTCCGACGATGCTCCTCCAGCTGAGGTAGATAGGTGAACAAGATATCTGGATCGATCTGTAGACTAAATCAGAAGAGACATAGCGAGCTCAGAGGGTGCTTATACTTCCGGCTTGTCTTCTCGAAGGCTGACACAGGTGACACCCTTCAGAACTTCTCGCAGGATGTCTCTCAATACTGTCGACTTTATGTCCACGAAACTGGCCTCAAGGAGATTCTTGCTGTCTGGGCAACCGTGAGTATCCGAGCGGACTTCTTTGTGTAATTAGAAACTTACCAAGTTTCCGTCGGTGGATGAAGATGTATTCTTCGTATTCATCTTCGTCCGAATTCGCCTGACATGACTCCTTGATCTCATACTTGTAGGTTGACTTATTGTAGCTGTGAAATTGATCAGGCTTGGTGACTCATTTCGGGGAGCACGGGGCATACATCTGGTTGACTGTCTTGAAATCGATCTTTGACGCTCTGACCCTGTTCTTTTTCTCGTCGTGCTTCTCCACGGATGGATCTGCTCCAGAGGTAGGCCCAGGTCCTGAAGTTGCCTGTTTTGTTTGTTTAAGGATGTCCAGAAATTGTTGAACGTGATCAGAGGTAATGGCGTTAGCACTGAGGACTTGGGACGGACTGTCCGGAGGTGTATCTTGGTGAGTAGACCCTGAAGTAGCTCGAGGCGGGTTGCTCGGCTTCCTAGCCTTGGATGTGCTAGACATTATTGCCGTGGAAAGTTCTAATCGTGAAATTGGATCTGGGGCGTAGGAAACGAATGGATAGATGACTAGAAAGGAGATCGATGGTATCACTTTTGGACGAACATCTGGGTCATTCTTATCCTATTGATACGGGATAAGATACTAGCTGTGCTGCGAACATCATGGCATCCCCTATCTTCGAGTCGCAGCTCTGCCGCGAATACCCCTCTTTCAGCCATATTATACCTTTCCCCATTTGATCCTAGGAGATGCCAGGTCATACATATTGGCATCGCTCCGACATGGCGAAGAGGTCAAGTGAGTGGAAGCCGTAATGTGTCTCGTTGCCCCTATGCTGCCAGCACACGCCACGGCTTGCATACGGGATCCTCGCCGATGACTAACTCCCAATGAATAGAGGTGCGATTGCTCTGGGATGCAAGTGTGTACCGCTGCCGAAATGCCTTTGCAGCTCGGGAATGTTGGTTGGTTGGGGAAAGAGTGGGAATGACCTGATTCGTGGGGGAAGAGTGTGCGTGTTGGCATAGATTTTCCAAATCGAGAGATCAGGATCTTTGCAAAGCCATGGGATTGCAAATTCTTGGCAATTCGGCCACGGCTGGGCATTTTTGCCCCACCTATGCGCCTACTTTAGATTTAGGCTGCCCCCCGATTCCCATGCATTTTTTTGCAACATTGACATGTTGCTAGATTTATCAATTTTGGAGTTGGAAGCTCTGGCCAGGAAGGCCGAGTACACCGTGGAAAAGCTTGGTTCCGCGAAAGTCCAGCCAACCAAAGAGCAATATCACGCTTTCGAGTCCTTAAGCTTACGTTTTTCAGAAGTGGCTGTGAAATTTTCAGAAGTGACCGATCATTTCAAGGATGGACACACCGAGTGGGTTCTTGGTGAAGGCAAAAGACTTGAGAACCGGGCGGACTTGGCACTTGCAGATCTCATTGCGACTGGCATACCGAAGAGCCTGGCTACTTTCAGGAAAAATCTTGCACTAATTTTCGAAGGCCCCAAAGACTCTGCACTCGACTCACGTACAGTCAAGTCGAGGAACAAGCAAACCCGCACAAGATGTGGGCGGATCCGTTGCTTAAGCCCCAGTGCCATCATTGTTTGGGCAGCTGCTTTTCCGCCCACCGTTTGGGCAGCCGGTTGCATGAAAGATTATGCGTTTGACAATCTCGCTGAGGATATAGAGTCTACACAGACACAAGCGTGGCCAGCGAAAGTACGGGAAGTGCTACAAACCTTTGGTGCTGAGGAGCCGCTACAAAGGTCCAGCAATTATCGTGAATTTATTCGAGGTCAGTACTTACTGGAGCAACTAGAATTGGCTGGAGATGCTGATGAGCGGATAGCCCTCGATAAGTTACCGATAGTGTCCAATAACCCACCAAGGCTGATTAAACGAAGACGGACCGAAGACGAATGTGCAGCTGCGGATTCGCAATGTCATGACCACGATACTCCGCATAACCAACACGGCTCGATCAACAGCACATGTGTTCCAGAGTCTAGCAGTGCCATTGCAGAAGTGGTATCGAATCATAAAATTCAACAGGACATTGAAACGGAGGCTCATACTCGAGACCGCAGCTTGACAGGAGGACCGGAGACCGAAACGCCAACTGCACAGACAAGCAGGCGTAAGTAAAAGTAAGCTTCCGTTATGCTGGAGCACTGCTAACGACACGTAAACTAGAAATTCAGTACATGTTCTCGAAAGCACCAATCGCTCAGATATCTCTCTTGGGCAGCTTGCTTTCCGATGCAGTCCAGAGCAGCCGTCAATGGAAAATGGAAAGGATGCTGGAAGAATCGACAACAGATTGCTTGACCACACTGATTCCCCGGGACCCAACCGGGGATATCTCCATCACCTTGTGGGTTGGTCATATGGACGGACTTCAGATGAATGACATCTTCGAGCTGCGGCCGAAGTGGTCATCTTTACCGAGCCATCTATGACCTCGACTTCAAATCCGGGAGGGACGGGACTCGTCGCGTCTTCCTTAGTGTTCGTGTATTCCCAATACAGCGGGGTGTCCTTTGCGGCTTTGGGATCAAAAATTACAATTGAAGTGCCTCTGCCTGTTATCGATCTTTCGTAATCTACCGCCAGGAATCTGTGACTTGGAAGATACTCTTCCTTTCCTCCCAGTGCTATATCCCCGCGCTGGATGTGCTTGAATTAGTTTCGCTGTCGTACCGAAGGCAATGTGAATAGTCCAACATACCTTTGTAGACATAATAGCGTTTAGCGGCTCAATGCCAAATTTTTCAAAATGAGCTCTCGCTAGAAGGCTTGTCCGCAGGTTGCTTCAGATGGCGGAAATGAATACGCTGCGCCGGTCGTCGAAGAGTGAAAGATGAGGAGAAAATCGAGTATAAAGGAGAACCACTATCACCCATACATATTAGCAGCTGTAGTGGACTGTATCGGGGGAAAGCATAGCTCGTCTTTCATTCACCTTCGTTACGGGGACTGCGGCTTGCCTGGCGAGGCTATATGGTGAACTGCCGTTTCCTTAGGGCAAGGTGGTTGGCGGGACGTAATAAGGCTAGACAACTGCGTCTCATCACTGTCGCTCTGGAAAGATCTCAGGTGGTGCTTTCGCCTCTTAATCATCAAGAAAGCTGGATGGCTTGGGGAGTAAATTGTATCTCGCGCCCCTCAGCCCCCACCTGACGAAGAAGGCGCCCGAAGGAAAATTCTAGTGCACTTCAGGCTCCAATCCCCTTCACTAGTCCAATCATGTTGCAAGTTTGTTTAATGGCGAAAATTCCTCTCGTTGCCTCACCATCTGGCTATCCACAAAATTTGTGCCTGGTAAACTCTCCTACGTCTGTTTCATTTGTGTCTAAAACTTGCAATTTTGCTCATTTGACTTATTTAGAACCGTGAAGATTCCGAGAAACGTCCAACGCAAAGGCTGGTTGTATTAGCCATTGACGGTTTGAGTTGCTCGGTAGAGGGCCTGGGAATCTTTAGGGCCCGTAGGGAGCAAGCCTCCGGGGGACATGCCACTCCGCGTAGAGCATGCCTATGAATCCCAATCCTACGCGCACGGTGACATACGGCCAGATAATCTCCTCCTCGACGATAAAGATCATCTGAAGCTTGCCGACTTTCGGGTCTGCTGGTAAATATGGATCAGACTTAACGGTGGGGAAGGCGCCATATGCACTTTGGCATAGTGTCGAGGTCGGAGATGACAATAATTCGTTAGGGATTATGGGTCCAACATCTGAACAGTTTGCCATTGGATCAACGATCTATTACCGGGCATGAGGTCTATGGTAACGAGTGGTTCGGCAATGAACATCTAGCAGAAGTGGTTGAGCGTCTACAACAGAAGAAGTTTCCTCCCTGGATCAGAGCGACACTAGCAGTATCATCGTAGATGCTGGTATGGAAGCTTCGAGCAGCAGTTATTCGCAAACAGCAGCGAGTTTGCACGCTACTGGTCGACAAAGGCATTCTCAGCAAGCTACCAGTTCCACTCTACTCGCAAAAGTGATGCCCAACAAATGCAAAGAGAGTAGCGAGCCAAAGGATGTTCCTTTGTCCATGCCATCTCCAGAGTTCACCTTAGTGGCGCCCATTCAGGCCCTTGGGGTGTCCATTCAGGTCCTAGGGTTAGCCCGCTCACGTCTTGGGGTGCCCATTCGGGTCCCGGGGGTTGGGGGTGCCCATTCAGGTCCTAGAGGTGCTCGCTCACGTCCTTGGTGGTGCCCATTCAGGTCCCGGGGTTGCCCATTTAGGTCCTACGGGTGCCCGCTCACGTCTTTGGGTTGCCCATTCAGGCCAGAGGGGTGCCCATTCAGGTCCCCTAGGGGCCTCACTTAAGCCCTAAGGGCGCCCACTCACGTCCTAGGAGAAAGTCTATAGAGGAACAGGCTAGCCGAACTCTGGTACATACCAACAAAGCCTTGGTCAGGCAGCTTCACTTTCCAAAAGGCACTACAAGATGTCATCCAATACGTTCTTATGGGATTTACACAAAAGGCCCGCCAACCCTTCGCCCATCTCCACCTCCAGACATAACCACAGGTTCGGTAATCTCCAGGATACCCTTTTTTTGAACAATCGCAGGGACCTCATCTGGATGTACTCGCAAAGATGCACACTCCGATGTACATTTCCGCGCCAAATCGTTGCCTTGATCCTTAACTTGTCACCCCATGCAAGCCCTCTGATCTTGTTCAGCGGAGCTAGCCGTGCGCACCAGTCCTCGTCCCATGCGCCTTGCTTGTGCATTGCGAATGATAGATCGACCATAATCCGCCGAAGCTGGTAACGAGTACTGAGTTTTTGAGAATAAAGAAAGCGGGTCCGACGCTGTCATTGTTACTATTAGCCACTCTAGTAAGACTGCGATAGGAAGCTGCGGTTACATACTCTAATATCGGAGTGAGAACTAGCATCAAAACAAAAAGCGTTCTCTCTCCAGAAGAACGGCAATGTAACACTTCTAACGTAGCGGTTAATAGCCAATAGAGAGAGTTCACTGCGGGAAATGGAGATAGGCGATGGTAAAGGGAGGACCCCATTTTGGGGGCTTGTCTGGCGAGCCCGGCATGTCTTGATCGCGTCGACGTGGATGAACACCAGATTATAAATCATGTATTGGATTTCTACAGGCAATTGATCGAACATGCTGTTGCTAGATTACATGCCAAAGACAAACAGATTCTTCATAGATTCGTCGTGCAAGATGGAAGAGAAGGCCAGCCGAAATTGGCAGGGGAACCACAGTAAGAAATCGCGGCCGATAGTAAATTGTTGCTTGTTAGCCGTTGCATGGCATCCGCCTTGCGTATTCTCTCTGTCGTCCCCCAACAACTTCGCAATAACCTGAGTTTGCGCATTTTACTCAGAAGCCACCAGGGTAGAAGCCTTGGCGTTTTGCCAAGCATCCAGGGAACTGGTCCCTAACCAGAGAACCCAATTGGTTGACATGATTCACGCAAACGTTAGCTCCCACCCTCAGCAAACAACGCTCCCCCAGTCTTTTCAGATGTAGCGAGTTTTACCTCGCGAAGCGCCTTTCCCCTCCCTGATGGGTTATCTACTACCTTCGATACTCGCCTCGTAAAACAACCAGACTTCATGTCGGCCGCTCAAGCTGTCCCTTCTCGCAAACGAAAACGGCCATCCCCAGAGGCCTGTGAGGCAGAGAACACCTCTCACATTTCGAGCAAGCGACAGAAGATCGACGAAAGCACACGACAAGCACGACGGACTGTCCGAGACCTATTCTGGGACACCCTCAGCAAGGTCTGGTTAACCCCACGGGCGCTTCGAGAGTTCGACCGAAGAAACGCTGTGCAAAGTCGTGAACAGAGGTGCACATCAGACTTAGAGCTTTTGCCTTGCAAAAGATCGTTCATTGATATATCACATCTGTCTGCAACGTCTCTGAGGAATCTCAAGCGCTTTGCACGCCGCGGAGGTCCCAGCTTGGCGGATCTGAGAGGTGTAAGTCAAGCAATAGTCCGTTGGGGGAATGAATGCTTATATGAGAACTTGTCAGTGTCCAAAACCATCACGTCAGCCCTCAAACACCATGAGCTCTCTCGGGTCCAGCTCCCAGGGGCAGAAGCGGTCGAGCAAGTCGAGTAACACCTCTTACACCCTCAAATCGTCGGCCTACGATCGCGACTTCGAGCAAAAGTGTGTTGACCACGGTATACATATGCCTAGCAGAATCCGAAGACCAGACAATTGGGAAGATTTGCAAAATGCGTTGGCTTCCTCTCGACGCTCGCTTTCGCCCTCTAAGTTCTCCGATGGTGCTTTTGATAGATTTTGCGAAGCGGAGGCAGAAGCACGGGACGAGGATGACGTGACTGCAGATTCTCTCCCTACCATTCTAGGCGAGAAACGGCGCGATCATTCCTTAGCTAGAAAAGTACCATACGGGAACATAACCGGCATGGCCCCCGATATATTCAAAAGGGCCGAGCCCGACCTCTACTGGGGAGCACCACCAGAGCAGATCGACCGACGAGTCAGGCAAGACCTGAACCATCAGATCGTCCCGTCGACGAAAGAGACTTATCCGGCCGCACCCAACTTCTTTCTCGAAGTAAAGGGCCCTGATGGATCGGCAGCGATAAAGACGAGGCAAGCATGTTATGATGGAGCCATCGGAGCTCGAGGAATGCATGCTCTTCAAAGCTATGGACAGGCTGAGCCGACATACGACAACAAGGCTTATACGTTCTCTTCCACGTATCATGATGGCACACTCAAGATGTATGCCCATCATCCTACGCAACCTTCGCGTCTAGGCGAATCGCCCCAGTACCATATGACACCATTAAGAGGCTTCTTCCTAACCGATTCTCCACAAATCTTTCGCGAAGGAGTTGGCGCTTTCCGAAACGCCAGAGATCTTGCAAAAGAGCAGAGAGAGATATTCATAGAGCAGGCAAATGCAGTGGCGCGGGCGCAATCTGTAGATACCATGTCCTTTGACACCTCGAATTCTCAGGATACAATCACGAGCATGCAAGAAAGGCTGATAGACTCGGACACATCTGCTGATGAGTTGGCTCTCGATTATCCTTCTCCAATGTCTCGGACAAAACGCCAAAAGGTGCAAACACGTCCAAGTGCACCCCGTTCGATGCAAGAAAAGCCAAGTTCGACGCGAGGAGAGCCACGTTCGATGCGAGAAGAGTCACGTTCGACACAGGAATATTTCCTTCCATCAGAAGGGATCAGTGAAATTGTTATTAAGGAACAGCGGCGGTGCCGAGCCTTGGACAGACCGAGGAGCGCCAGAAGAGGAAGCGCGAGAGCACAGTTAAGTAGAGACAAGGTCGAGAGGATGGACACACCACTTCTATAGGCATTAGCCAGCTTCCGGGAATAGCTATGCCTACAGTGATGAGAGCCTTTGGACATGCTATCACACATTCTACGCAACGTGTACGTTCAGTAGCCAGAATCGACCAACCGCCTCAAGCATGGGCGGTCTAAAAGGGGACTCCTATTATAGATCCCCGCCCGGAGGAGTCGGGGTGACGCTTTGCTCCCTGCTTAAGCCCTTTACGGTAGAAAATTATATCCCATGAGATAGAATTACTCGCTGAAACTCCGGCCCTACATTTCTCCAGCCCTTACATTTCTCCAGCCCTTACATTTCTCCAGCCCTTACATTTCTCTGAGACTACTTTTCTCTAGCGACCGCCATTCTCCAGCGCCTAGATTTCTCCAGCGATTGCCATTCTCTAGCGCCCAGATTTCTCCAGCGACAACATTTCTCCAGCGCCTACCATTCTCCAGCGACTACCATTCTCCAGCGACTCCCGTTCTCCGGCGACTGCCATCTCCAGCGCCTGCCATTCTCCAGCGCTTACCATCCTCCAGCGACTACCATCCTCCAGCGACCGCCAGCGACTACACATACTCCAGCGACCGCCAGCGCCTACCATTCTCCAGCGACTGCCATTCTCCAGCGCCTACCATCCTTCAGCGCCTACCATACTCCAGCGACTGCCATTCTTCAGCGCCTACCATACTCCAGCGACTGCTATTCTCCAGCGACTACCACATCACCCGCTATTTGTGGCAAGCATGTTCTCTTCATAGAGAAGCTAACGTGTCTTTAGGGAAGAGAAGGTTACCTAATTCGCGCAAAGGCAGCACTGAGCGTGGATAATATCTCAGAGATGAAGACTATTACAAACACGAGAATCAAGACGACATCACAAGAGCCTGAATGGGCGCCCCCTTAGGACCTGAATGGGCACTCCCCTAGGAGCCCAATGGTTGAGCTCTGGCGATAGAATAGACACAGGACCTGGGAGGGAACCTTTTTCTCCTAGGAAGCTCTTTCTCCTAGGATCTTTCTCCTAGGAAGCTCTTTCTCCTAGGATCTTTCTCCTAGGAAGCTTTTTCTCCTAGGATCTTTCTCCTAGGAAGCTTTTTCTCCTAGGAAGCTTTTTCTCCTAGGAAGCTTTTTCTCCTAGGAA
>Ga0335072_10001764_pt1 | contig 34418 bp, 27 predicted proteins | sample Lox_Sample_21_FD_206725 | JGI IMG/M metagenome (GOLD analysis project Ga0335072, IMG submission 206725) | Soil microbial communities from Loxahatchee National Wildlife Refuge, Florida, United States - Lox_Sample_2.1 | ecosystem: Environmental > Terrestrial > Soil > Wetlands | place: USA... | reverse complement strand
CTCGATGATGAAGCTCGACCCGAACGCCGATTCCACCGGCAGCATCCAACTGGTAGCCACCGAATCCACGCCGGGCAGCTGCTTGACGCGCTCGGCGCCCCTTTCAGCTAGCGCGGAGACGGCCGCCGCGCCGGTGAATCGTGTGCCTTGAAGCGACATCTGCATGGTGAGGACGCCGTTAGGGTCGAAGCCGGGCGCGGTGTGGCGGAGCGCGGCGAAAGTGCGGAGCATGAGTCCGGCGCCGATAACGAGGAGCACGGAAAGCGATACCTGGAACACGACGACGATGGAACGGGTGCGGAGGGTGCCGGCGCTGGTTCGTTCGCAGAGGCTGGCGCGAGAGGTGCGCAGGGCCGGCAGGAGTCCGAAGAGGAGGGTGGCGCCGATGGAGAGCGCAGCGGTGAAGAGGAGGACGCGCGAGTTGAGAGTACGCGCGGAGAGTCTGGCCGCGAGGAGGCCGATGATCGAACCAGCGGCGGCGAGCGTCAGGCTTTCGGCCAGCATTTGGCGCACGAGTTGGGCGCGGCTGGCGCCGAGCGCGGTGCGGATGGCGATCTCCCGCTCGCGAGCGGCGCCGCGGGCGAGCAAAAGGTTCGCGACGTTGGAGCAGGCGATCAGGAGCACCAGGATGACGGTAGCGAACAGCACGAGCAGCGGTGTCCGGACGTCGCCGGCGGCGGTCTCGCGCAGCGGACGAGCTTCAAAACCGGCTTTGGGATTGATGAGCGGGAACAGCCGGCGATACTGCTCGTAGACCAGCCTCAAGGCGGCGTTGGCGCGCTCGATGGTGACGCCGGCGCGAAGGCGGGCGGCGACGCGGACGTAGTTGGCGGCGGAGGTGCTGTGGGGATCGGCCTGGAGGGGAAACCAGATTTGCGCTGGCGGGTCGGCCTGGAAGTGTGCGGAGACGATACCGGTTACGAGATAGGGTTGGTTGCCGAGCGAGATGGTGCGGCCGGGAAGGTGGGGATCGGAATGGAAGCGGCGCGTCCAGAGGGCGTGGCTGATGACGGCGACTCGTCCGCCTCCGGGAAGGTCTTCTTCGGCTGTGAAGGAGCGTCCGGATTCCATGCGCGCGCCGAAAAGACGGAAATATGGAGCGCTGACATGGATGGCGGCGACTTGCTCCGGCTGATCCGTGCCGGTGAGATTGGCGCCGGGGCCGCCGAAATCATAAGCGGCAACGCTGCTAAAGATAGCGGACTGTTTGGCGAGCAGGTTGACGGCGGGGATGGAGTGATTGGTGTCGGCGCCGTTGGGCGTGACGAACCAGATTTGCACCATGCGGTCGGGCGCTGGGTAGGGAAGGGGCGCGAGAAGCGACTGGTCAATTAAAGAGAAGATGGCGGTGTTCGCTCCGATGCCGAGCGCGAGGGTGGCGATGGCGGCGACGGTGAACGCGGGGGACCGGCGGAGGGAGCGGACGGTTTGGGCGAGCCACACTGACCGTGAGACGAAGTTTACCGCGAAGCGGTTGCAGCTAACCTCGCTGCCACACCAGTTTTCCACCAACTACCGTCGCTACGGGGCCGCCTTTGAAGGCGTGTTCGTGGAAGGGGGAATTTCGACTGCGTGACGGAGATTGGTTGACGTCGTAGGTCCAGTTGAGATCTGTACTGAAAACGGTGACGTCGCCGGGGGCTCCTGTGGCGAGCGTGCCGCGGCCAAGGCGTAGGACGGATTCGGGTCCCACGGTGAAGAGCTCGACCATGCGGGTAAGGGAAATCTTGCCGGTGTGGACCAGATGTTCGAGGGCCAGCCCGATGGCGGTTTCCAGTCCGATGATGCCGAAGGGACAGCGTTCGAATTCCTGCATTTTTTCGCTGCCGGGGTGGGGAGCGTGATCGGTGGCGATGGCGTCGATGGCGCCGGCGGCGAGGGAGTCGAGGATGGCTTCGCGGTCGCCGCAGGCGCGAAGGGGCGGCTTCATTTTGTAATTGCTGTCGTAGGCGTGGATGTCCACGTCGGCGAGCGCGAAGTGGTGGGGGGTGACTTCGCAGGACACGGGGAGCCCCTGGCGGCGGGCGTATTGCACCATGGCGACGGCGTTGCGCGTGGAGACATGAGCCACGTGGTAGCGCGCGCCGGTCAGTTGCGCGAGGACCAGATCGCGGGCAACCATGACGTCTTCGGCGGCGGCGGGGATGCCGCGAAGGCCCCATCGCACGGAAGCGGCTCCTTCGTGCATGTCGCCGCCGGCGCTGAGATTGAGGTCTTCGCAGTGCTGGATGAGGGGCAGGTCGTAAGACCTGGCGAACTCCATGGCGCGGCGCATGACGCGGGCATTCATGACGGGCAAGCCGTCGTCGGAGATGGCGACGGCGCCGGCATCTTTCATGCCGCCGATGGCGGCGAGTTCCTCTCCGGCGCTGCCCTTGGTGATGGCGCCGATGGGAAAAACGTTGACGATGGAACTGCGGCGGGCGCGTTCGACGATGTAGCTGGTGACGGTGACGCTGTCGTTCACCGGCTTGGTATTGGGCATGCAGCAGACCGAGGTGAATCCGCCGGCGGCAGCGGCGCGGGAGCCGCTCTCGATGTTCTCGGCGTGCTCGAAGCCGGGCTCGCGGAGGTGGACGTGCATGTCGATGAAGCCGGGGGCGACGATCAGGCCGGTGGCGTCGAGGACCTCAGCGTGGGGCGAAGAAAGATTCGGGGCAACGCCGGCCACGAGGCCGTCCACGATGAGGACGTCGGCGACGCGGTCGGTTTTTGATGCCGGGTCGATGACACGCCCGTTTTTGATGACGATCGACATGGGCTATCCAATTACCTTTTCGAGCACGGCCATGCGGACGGCAATGCCGTTTTCAACCTGGTTGAGGATGACAGAGCGGGTAAAGTCGGCCACTTCGGAAGAAAGCTCGCGGCCGCGGTTGATGGGGCCGGGATGCATGACGATGGCGTCGGGCCGGGCGAGATCGAGGTGTTCGAGACGAAGGCCGTAGAAACGGAAATATTCGCTCGCGGGGAATGACGCTTCGTGCTGGCGCTCGAGTTGGACACGGAGCATCATGATGACGTCGGCATCTTGGATGGCCTCGCGGATATCGGTAGTGAGGCGTACGCCCTCGGCTAGTTGCGCGAGCTCCACGGGAAGCAGAGAGGCAGGCCCGCAAAGGACGATATCGGCGCCGAATTTCGAGAGCAGAAATACGTTGGAACGGGCGACGCGGCTGTGCACGATGTCGCCGATAATGGCGACGCGCAATCCTTCGAGGTGATTGGTACGGTCGAGGATGGTGCGGGCGTCTAGAAGGGCTTGCGTGGGGTGTTCGTGGAGACCGTCGCCGGCGTTGATGATAGGGGCGCGGAGATGGCGCGCCAGGAAGTGGGGCGCGCCGGAGGCCGAGTGGCGCATCACGATAGCGTCGGGACGCATGGCGGCGAGTGTGTTCAGCGTATCGACGAGGGATTCGCCCTTGGAGACGCTCGAACCGGAGGCGGTGATGGAGACGGCGTCGGCGCCGAGGCGCTTGGCGGCAATTTCGAAGCTGGTGCGGGTGCGGGTCGAGGCCTCATAAAAGAGGTTGACGATCATCTTGCCGCGGAGCGTGTCCAGCTTTTTGACGGTTTGACTTTGGATGGGCTGAAAATCCTTGGCGCGCGCCAGGAGGGTCTCGATCTCGGCGCGGTTCAGCTCTTCGATCCCGAGCAATCCGGCATGCATGAGTAGATTTACGCCGCTCCCGCGTCGGCACGCTCGACGAGGAGGACTTTTTCCATGCCGTCGATTTCGTGGAACTTGACTTCGATGATTTCAATGTCGCTGGTTTGAACGGTGCGGCCGATGAAGCGGGCTTCGATCGGCAGCTCGCGGTGGCCGCGGTCTATGAGGACGAGGAGTTGGACGCGGGCGGGGCGGCCGTGGTCGAAGAGCGCATCGAGCGCGGCGCGAATGGTGCGGCCGGTATAAAGGACGTCGTCCATGAGGATGATGTCTTTGCCGGCGACGTCGAAGGGGATATTGGTGGAGCTGACGACGGGCTTGATATCGACGGTGGAGAGGTCGTCGCGGTAGAGGTTTATGTCGAGGATGCCGACTGGGATTTTGCGATTCTCGAGGGTTTCGATCTTGGCCGCGAGCCGCTCGGCGAGCGGGACGCCGCGGCGGCGGATGCCGATGAAAGCAAGGAGGTCGAGGTCCTTGGTCTTTTCGAGAATCTCATGAGCGAGCCGGACGAGGGTGCGGTCGATCTCGGAAGCGCTCATGAGTTGAGCTTTTTCGCGGGTTAGGGACATAAGGCTCCGAAGGACAGGGTAGCACGGGGACCGCGAGGCTGAGCGGGAGGGGCGTCCCGTTGCGCGGAAGCTCAACGGGCGGCGGAAAACCTCAAAAAGCGCTTCACACAGGGACCAGCGATCGCCATTGGAGTTCCAGTTCCGGAAGCCGGGTCCGAGCCGCGGGGCATGGTTTTCCGATTGGGCCTCGGTTGTTCCGCGGCGGGCGTCTTTCCCTGCGGGGACGCAAAGAAAAACGGAAGGAGGACGTGATATACTCCCTGCACACGAGGGAGGTTCGATGCGCACTTTCGTCCGTTTCGCGATGGTTTCGATGGCGGCGGCCGGGTTGTTTTATGGGCCGCTGGTTTCCGCTCCCGCGGAGGTCCCGCTCTACCAGAGGTTCCTGAGTCCGGCGTCGCCTCAGGAGGTGGTGGCGGCGAAGAAAGTGGACCGCGTGGCTTGGGTGGATTATGCGGAGGGCAAGCGGAACGCTTATACGGCGGCGGCTCCATCGTTCGCGCCGGTGCGGCTGACGAACTTCACCAAAGACGACGGCATCATGATGTCGGAAGTCAAAATCTCCGACGACGGGAGCACGGTGGTGTTCCTGCGCGGGGAGCAGCCGAATCGCGAGGGGTGGTCGCCCGATCCGACGGCCGATCCGAACGGACCCGAGCACGCGATCTGGGCGGCGCGCACGAACGCGCCGGGGAATGCCTGGCGCGTGGTGAATGCCACGAATCCCGCCGTGGCACCGGATGGCAGCTCGATTTTGTTCGTGAAGGACGGACAGATTTATCGCGCCAGGCTGACGCCGGTGAAGCTGGCGAACGAGACGGATCGCGGCGAGAAGCCATTCATCGAGATTTGGGGCGTGCAGAGCGATCCCCAGTGGTCGCCCGACGGAAAGAAGATCGCGTTCGTCAGCACGCGGACCGATCACAGCTTCGTGGCGGTGTATGACATGGCGACGCGGGCCGTGAAGTATATGTCACCGAGCGTGGATTTCGACACCATGCCGATGTGGATGGCGGACAGCAAGCATCTTATATTTGTGCGGCAACCCGGGCTGCCGTTCGGGCTGCAGACGCAGCAGGGCGGTGGTGGAATCGGGAATCCCAACGGTCCGGGCACGCAGGCTGCGGGAGCGGCGCGCGGCGGCAGAGGCGGCGGACGGGGAAACCCGGCGGCGGCTCCGGCCACCCCGGCGGTGACGAACAATTCACCGGGCCTGATGCGCGCGACGTTCAAGGGCGGCCACACGCTGGAAATTTACAAAGCCGACGCGACCACGGGTGAGGCGCAGGAGACCTGGCACAACGAACCGCACGATCCCCTGGTGACCAGCCTCTTTAACGCCCACCTGGCGGGCAATCGCATCGTTTTCCAGTTTTTTGCGGGCGGTGGGCGCGGCGGCAGAGGCGGGCGTGGCAGAGGCCCCGGTCCAGTGGTGGAAGCGCCGCCGGCTCCGACCGGTCCGGTGGACGAGTGGGACCGCTACTACGCTTTGGACGTGCTGGATGCGTCGGCGCGGCCGGTGCTGCTGACGACAACCGACGGGTTGATCGAAGACCGGACTTCGATTGCGCTTTCCGCGGACGAGAAGACGTTCTACTATTGCACCAACGCGAAAGACATCGAACTGCGGCACATCTGGGCGGTGCCGGTCGCGGGCGGCACGCCGGTCCAAATCACGACCGGCGACGGAGCGGAGACGTACCCCGCGCCGCTGGCCTCGGGGAAATATCTGGCGACGCTGAGCGCAAGCTGGAACATGCCGCAATCGCTGGGGATCTGGAAGATTCCGGCGGCAGGGCCGGTAAGCGCCGCCGATGCCCAGAAGATCGTCTTCCCGACGTCACGGCCGGGCTTCCCGGCGGACCTGCACGTGAAGCCGGAAATAGTGATTACAAAAGCTGCCGACGGGCTCGAGATCCACAATCAGCTGTTCCTGCCGAAGGATTTGAAGCCGGGCGAGCGAAGGCCGGCGATCGTGTTCGTGCACGGCGGCCCGGTGCGGCAGATGATGCCGGCGTACCACTATATGCAGTTCTATCACTGGGCATACGGGATCAATCAGTGGCTGGCGAACCAGGGATACGTGGTGATGTCGATCAATTACCGGCTGGGGATTGGGTACGGGCGGTCATTCCAGAGGGCGCAGAATACCGGCCAGAGCGGGAACGCCGAATACCAGGATGTGGTGGCGGGGGGCAAGTATCTGCAGTCGCGGCCGGATGTGGACCCGAACCGGATCGGAATCTGGGGGCTGTCGTACGGCGGGCTGCTGACGTCGCAGGCGCTGGCGCGGAACTCGGACATTTTCAAGGCGGGCGTGGACCTCGCGGGGGTGCACCTGTTCGGCAGCTCGCTGGACCCCGAATCGGTGTCGTATAAGAGCTCGACGATCGGTGCGATCGACGGGTGGAAGTCGCCGGTTTTGCTGATACAGGGAGACGACGATCGCAACGTGGCGTTCCAACAAATGACGGGGCTGATTCAGCTGCTGCGGCAGAGGGACGTGTACTATGAGCTCATCGTGTTCCCGGACGACGTTCACGAATCGCTGCTGCACGGCAGGTGGTTGTACACGCTGGGCCGGATGGACACGTTCCTGCACAAATTCCTGTGGGATAAGACGCTGACAGCGAGCAAGTAGCAGCAGTTCTCACAGAGGTGGAAGACAGGGCGTCGCCCCAAAGGGGTCACGCGAGGGCGAGGTTTGCCTGGGCGGCGACGTCCAGTTTCGCGAACTCTTCGCGGGCGAGTTTAGGGAAGGCGGCTGCCGCGATCATGGCGGCGTTGTCCGTTGAAAGGCCGGGAGTAGGGAAGAGAACCGGATAACGGAACGAAGCCAATTGCGTTGCACGACGGAGGCCGGAATTGCAGGCGACCCCGCCGGAGACGATGAGCGTGCGTGCGCCGATCGACTCGGCCGAGGCCGCCGCGCGAGTCAGGAGTTCGTGGATAACGGCATGTTGGAACGAAGCCAATAAATCGATCGTTCTTTGTGGCGTCGCTCGAAGCCATTGATCGCCAGAGGGTTGCGGGCATTCGCGGAGCAGGGCGCGCCGGCCCGCAATCTCTTCCGCCATGTCATGCGCCTCCACCCAACGGAGGACCGCGGTCTTTAACCCGCTGAAGCTGAAGTCGAGAGCATTCCCTTTCATTTTGGCGAACGTAAACCGAACAGCCATTGGATCGCCAAGGGGCGCGAGCCGGTCGATAATCGGACCGCCGGGATAGCCGAAGCCAAGCAGCTTGGCAACTTTATCGAACGCCTCGCCGGCGGCATCGTCACGCGTTTTGCCGAGCAGGCGGTATTGGAATCCCTCACGAACTTCGAACAGGTGGGTGTGCCCGCCGCTCACTACCAGCGCGAGGGTGGGATATTCCACCGGTGACCCAGCCTGCCGGGACTCCATAATGACGGCATGAATGTGGCCTTCGATGTGATTCACCGCGATCAGCGGCACGCCGGTAGCGAAACTCAGCGATTTCGCATAAGTCAGACCGACCAGCAGGGAGCCCACCAGACCGGGGCCGACCGTGGCGGCAATCGCGGCGAGATCCGTGAGTTGTGTCCGGGCGTTTTCCAGAGCTTGGCGGACCACCGGTGTGATGGCGCGGAGGTGCTCGCGCGATGCCAGTTCGGGGACGACGCCGCCGTATTTGCCGTGAGTCACCATCTGAGAAGCCACCACCGAGGAGAGCACCGTTTCGCCGTTCTCCACCACGGCGGCGGCGGTTTCATCACACGAAGATTCAATTGCGAGGATGCGCACTGCTTTCAGCGTAGCGTTTATTCTTCGATCAAGTATTCGAACGAGGCGTGGACCGGTCCGGGGCTGACGCGGGCGCTGAAGTTCAACAGCCCGGAAGCTTTCCAGACGCAGCGCTGGCCGGCCGCCTGGATGTCCAAGAGCAGTTCGCGTGCGGGATGGGATGCCGGAACCAGCCGGAGCGCGCCGGCGGCGCCGCTCAGGATGACGGTGAGTTCGTTGTTGAAATCGTGGGCGGCCGCGGCGGCAACGGCGCAGGCTCGCCTGGTGGTATGGAAGGATTCCATGGCGCGAGACTAGCGCAGGCTTCTTGCGGAGCTTGCGCTGGAAATTCGTATCAGATTGAATCTGAAAGAAAAAAAGCAACCCAAATGCTTGTGAACGCGTCATAGTACAATAGAGCGAATCCGGAGATTTATCCCCCATGAATTTGCATAAGACCGCGGTCTTGTCTGCGGTTGTTGCGCTCCCCTTATTTGCAAGCGACCCTCCTGCTATAGTCCGTCCTAAAGCCGGGCCAGTGGAAATCATGAAGCTCAGCGACGTGAAGCCTGGCATGAAGGCGACTGCCTGGACAGTTTTCCAGGGAACCGTGCCGGAACCGGTACCTGTAGAAATTGTCGGCCGCCTGAGAAATCAAAACGGACCCAATCAAGACATTATCGTCGGCAAGATGCTGGGCAAGGCCAAGATTACGAACGTGGCCGGCGGTATGAGCGGCAGCCCGGTGTACATCGACGGCAAACTTGTGGGCGCGGTGGCTTTGCGGATGAGCACGTTCTCTCCGGACGCCATCTGCGGCATCACTCCCATCGAGCTGATGCTGGAGATCAACGATCTCGATAAATCCCGTCCCGAAGATGCCCACACGCCGGACAAGACACGCGTGCGCAGCGCAGCGGTGTCGATCGGTCCCGACCTTTTGGGAGACCTGGCTTCGGCGCTGGAGACGCCACTGCCTTCGGCGATGATGGTACCGATCGAATCGCCGCTGATGCTGACCGGATTCTCCGACAGCGCGATGCGGGTCTTCGGCCCGATGTTCCAGCAGATGGGCGTTAATGCCGTACAAGGCGGCGCCGCCAACGATATCCATAGCAACAAGCCCGCGCCGGGATGGGAGCACTCGCTCAATCCCGGAGAAAGCATCGCCGGCGTGCTGGTGGATGGCGACATGGCGGTGACCGGGCTCGGCACCGTGACCTATAACGACGGCAAGCGCGTTCTGGGCTTCGGACACCCGTTCTTCAATCTGGGGCCGGTAGATATCCCGATGAGCAAGGGCGAAGTGATCATGACCCTCGCCTCGAGCTACCAGCCGAATAAGATGGCCAATGCCACGGAGATTGTGGGAGCGCTGCATCAGGATCGCTACACCGGCATCATGGGCGTGCTGGGCGCGGAGTCGAGCATGATTCCGGTGGCGGTAAAGGTGCGATCGCTCGACGACAAGGAGAAACTTACCGGCGAGAAGAGCTTCCACTTCAATGTATTCGTGCACCAGAAATGGACGCCATACCTGATGATGCTGACGCTCTACAATTCGCTCTCGCAATTGAACGCATTTGCCGACGAGGCGACGTACCGGCTCACCGGAAAGGTTGAGATGGCCGGCGCGCCCCCGATCTCGCTCTCCACCATGGCGGCCAACGGCGAGATGCCCACGCCGGCGCCGCTGCTGATGGCATCGTGGTGGGGCAATATGTTCAACCGGCTGTATCTGAACAACGTGAATACGCCGGACGTGAAGAGCGTCAACGTCACGGTGGACCTGCTGCCGGAGCGGCGCGTGGCCACTATCGACAGCGCCTGGGTATCGGACCCCGACGTGCGCGCCGGCGATACCGTCCCGGTGAAGGTCTTCCTGCGTCCGTATCGCGGCGAGCGCATCGAGCGCGATTTCACGGTCAAGATTCCCGATGGCCTGGCGCGCGGCGATCATCGGATCCTGCTGAGCGATGCCGACACGGTGAATCGCATGCAGAACATGGCGGGGTCGGTTAACCGCTATCTGGATCTGTCGCAGATCGTGTCGCTGTTCAACCAGGAGCGGTCGAACAACAAGCTCTACGTATCGCTGGTGGAATCGGAGCCCACGGCGTATGTTGACGATAAGACGCTACCGGATTTGCCGGCTTCGGTGCTCAACGTCATGGGGTCGGGAAAGGCGTCGAGCCGGTCGCTGGTGACTTCCCCGGAGACGGCTACCGAGCAGATGGCGCTGCCTTTCGACTATGTGGTGACTGGGAGTTACTCGCTGCGGATCCATGTGAAGTAGCGGCCAGTCTTTTTGCCAATGATGAAAATGAAAAAAGGAAAGTCAGGCGCATTTCTTGCGCTTGCGGCCGCTGCCTGCGCGGCGTTTGCCGGACAGACGCAGATCTGGACGCAAGGCGAGTATGCCGATTTCGAACGCGGTGTGATCAACAATCTGTCGATTCGCAGCGATGGATTGCTTTCGCTGGCGCCGCATTCGCATGAACTCTTCGATACCGGTGAGGCCTACCTGTGGGCTTTGGTGCGAGATTCCAAAGGCAATCTCTATGCTGCCGGCGGCACGGGAGCCAAACTCTACCGCATCCCGCCCGGCGGATCGGGCAAGATGGTGGCGGAAGTGGACGCGCTCGAAATTCACGCACTGGCGGTGGATTCCAAGGATCGCGTCTATTTCGGAACCTCGCCCGATGGCAAAGTGTATCGCCTGGGAGCGGGCGGAAAGCCCGAAGTCTTCTACGATCCGAAGGCGAAATACATCTGGGCGCTGGCGTTCGACCGCAAGGGCGATCTGTTGGTGGCCACCGGCGGCGTGCCCAACGGGCAGGGCGAGATCCACAAAGTCACGCCCGATGGCAAGGGGTCGGTTTTTTTCAAGACGGACGAAACGCACGTGCGCTCGATGACCATCGATGCGACGGATAACCTGATTGTCGGGACGGAGCCGGGCGGTCTGGTGATTCGGGTCTCGCCTGCCGGCGAAGGTTTCGTGCTGTACCAGATGCCGAAGAAAGAAGTGACCGCGGTCGCGGTGGCGCCAGGCGGAGCGGTTTACGCGGCGGCGGTGGGCTCGAAGCAGGGCGGGTCGCCGGTAGCGTTGCCGCCTGTCACCCCACTGCCGGCGCCGGCTTCGAGTGGGACCATCAGCGTCAACCTATCGGGAGGTGCTGCTCCGGCATCCACGCGGCCCTTGTCGCCGCCTCCGGGGTCAATGGGGACTGCGGGAGTGAACGGCGGCAGCGACGTGTTCTGCATCGAGCCGAACGGCAATCCGCGGCGCGTCTGGAGCCACGCGAGCGATGTGGTGTACGCGCTGGCGTTCGACGCCCAGGGACGCGTGCTCATCGGGACGGGAAACAAAGGCACCCTGTACCGCGTCGAATCGCCGACCCAATACACCGCGCTGCTGTCGCTGCCTCTGACCCAAATCACGGCTTTCCAGAGCGGAACGGGCGGTAAGCTGTACGCGGCGACAGGGAACACCGGCAAGGTTTTCGAGATCGGGCCCGAAGTGGAGCACGAAGGGTCGATCGAGAGCGACGTGTTCGACGCCCAACTGTACACCTTGTGGGGCCGGCTCAGCTTCGAGGCGCACCTGAACGGCGGCCGGATCGCGATCGCGACGCGCAGCGGCAACCTGGATCAGCCGCAGAAGAACTGGAGCCCGTGGTCGGACGCGATCATCTCGCCAAAAGGCGGGCGAATCACTTCGCCGGCGGCGCGGTTCGTACAGTGGAAGGCGACGCTCACGGCCGATGGCGCGGGCCATTCGCCGGAACTGGAATCGGTGGATGTGGCGTACCTGCCGAAGAACGTGGAGCCGCGGCTTGACGAGATCGAGATCACGCCGGTGAACTATCGTTTTCCGGCGCCGGTGTTGAATCTGACGGCGGCGCCTTCGGGCCCGGCACAAAATTTGACGCTGCCGCCGCTGGGACGGCATACGTCGCCGGCAGTGCTGCCGCTGGTGGAGGGGGCCACCACCACTCCGGCCATGCAATTCGCCAAGGGGTGGCTGGGCGCGCGCTGGGTGGCCTCGGATCCGAACGGCGACTCCCTGCTTTACACGGCCGAAATCAAGGGCGAGAACGAGACGGAATGGAAGCCGCTCAAAGAGAAGCTGACTGAGAAATATTTCTCCTGGGACGCTACGGCGTTCCCCGATGGCGATTACCGGCTGCGCGTGACGGCCAGCGACGCGCCGAGCAATCCGCCTTCGGAGGCGCTAACGGCTACGTTGATCAGCGCGCCGTTCACCATCGACAACACGCCGCCGAAGATTACCGGCCTCGCCGCCTCGCGCAATGGAGGGAAGCTCGAAGTGCGCTGGCATGCCGCGGACGCGCTCAGCAATCTGGATCGCGCCGAGTACTCGCTCGATGGCGGGGATTGGACGGTGGCCGAGCCCGTGACGAAGCTCTCGGATTCGCCGGCGCTGGATTACGAATTGAAGATGGATGCGGCGCCGGGGGAGCACACCATCGCAGTACGCGTGTGGGACGAAAACGAGAACCTGGCGGTGGACAAGGTAGTGGTAAAGTAAGCGGGATGCGAGCGACTTCGATCCCGGGTTTGGTCCTTTCCGTCGTGTGTTTGCCGCTGCTGGCGCTGCCGCAAGCGAAGCCGGACAGCCCGTGCCGGAATAGCACCGTGGAGGATTATTCCAAGGAACTGGCTCCCAAGGCGCGCGCGTTTTTGAGCGAGCTGCAGTCCGCCGTTCGCGGCGGCGACAAACAAAAGATCGCGGACATGGTGCTTTATCCGGCCACGGTGAACTTCGCAAACCGGCACCGCGCGGTGCGCGCCAGGGCGGCGCTGCTCAAGGACTACGACGCCATCTTCACCGCCAAGGTCAGATCCGCGATCGAGAAGCAGAGCCCGGAATGCCTGTTCGCGAACTACCAGGGCGTCATGATTGGCGATGGCGAAGTTTGGTTCGAAGCGCAGCCGGATGGAACGATGAAGATCAAAACCGTCAACGTCGATTAAGCTGGAACACGTATGAGAAAACCTGTTTTCCTCGCAGCCGCTGCTCTGGCGGTAGTGGCCGCGGCCCAGACCGCATCATCGAAGCTCGACATCATCAGGAACCGGCTCAGCGCCAACGATCTCAGAGCCGATATCTCGTTCCTGGCGTCGGACGCTCTCGAGGGGCGGGGAACGCCCTCGCGCGGTCTCGACGTTGCCGCCGAGTACATAGCCGCGCAGTTTCGCCGAGCAGGGCTCGAACCCGCTGGTGACGACGGCTATTTCCAGACCGCGAATTACGTGAACGTGAAGCCGAACGCGGAGGGGATGGAATTCGCGGTCGAAACCGGCGGCGCCACGGTGAAAGCGAAGGCCAACGGAATGGGTCTGATGCAAGCTGCTGCCGTGGATTTGACCGGCGCCGCCGTGGTCAAGGCGGCAGGCAGTGATGCCGCGGCTGTGACCGCGCTGACTCCCGACCAGGTACGCGGCAAAGTGCTGGTACTCGATTTTCCGCCTGGCACGAACCCCATGATGGTGAGGCGGCAGCTTCCGGGGCTGGCGGCACGATTGCAGCCGGCGCTGGTGGTGATCTTGCGGTCGGGTACGCAGCCCACCAACCGGACGACGGCATTGCGGGAAGTTATGGCAGCTTCCCCGCCGCCGGTTCTGGTGGTGTGGGACGAAGAAGTGCGCACGGCGCTCGGAGCGGGCAGGCCTGAACCAGTGAATGCCACAGTTTCTGTACACATTGCGGCGCCTGAGTCGACGGCCGTGAAGCTGCACAACGTGGTGGGACTGATGCGCGGGTCGGACCCGGCGCTACGCGATACTTATGTGCTGGTGACGGCGCACTACGACCACCTGGGAATCCGCGGCACCGGCGAGGGCGACCACATCTACAATGGCGCCAACGACGATGGCAGCGGCACGGCATCGGTGATTGAAGTGGCAAATGCGCTGGCGGCGCTGCCCACGCGGCCCAAACGCTCAATCGTGTTCATGACGTTCTTCGGCGAAGAACTCGGGCTGGTTGGGTCGCGGTATTATGGCGCGCACCCCATCTTTCCGCTGGCGAAGACGGTGGCCGATTTGAATCTCGAGCAACTGGGACGCACGGACGTCGATGGCGGGTCGAGCGTCGGGCTGGTGAATGTGACGGGATTCGACTTTTCGACCCTGACCGACGCGGTGGTGAAAGCCGGCAACGAAACGGGCTTGCAGGTGGTGAAGAACGCGGAACTGAACGAGCGCTACTTCGCGCAGAGCGACAACCAGGCAATGGCCGATGCCGGGGTTCCGGCCCACACGCTTTCGGTGGGCTACATGTTTCCCGATTACCATCAGGCGGGCGACGAGTGGACGAAGATCGATTACGACAATCTGGCGCTGGTGGACCGGACGGTCGCGGTGGCGGTGTACGAGGTTGCGGACAGCTCCGAAACGCCACAGTGGAAAGACCTGCCGCAGACCGAACGATATCGAAAAGCGCGCCAGGAATCGGGCAGCAAGAACTGACCGCTCGAGTTCGTCCAGGCGGTGGTGGAAATCGGCCAGATACCGTTCGTAATGTTCTGTAAAGTTGTTGACCATGAGGCGATTGCGAGGTTGGCGCGGCGATTGCAATATAAGCGGGCGGAGGTCGAAATGAAAAAAGGATTGCTGATTTTAGCCGCTGCCCTGATGACCATGGCGCCCATGAGCGCTTCGGCCGCCGTTCGTTTCTTTGTTGGCGGACCGGTGGCTTATGGTGGCTGGTACGCGCCGTTTTGGGGCCCTTATTGGGGACCGTATGGCGCTTACGGCTATTACCCGAATTCCGGGCAAGTGAAAATCGATACGAAGGTGAAGGATGCCCAGGTGTTTATCAATGGGGCTTTCGCGGGCACCACAAAAGACAACAAGACGATGCACCTGCGTCCCGGAGAGTATAACATCGAGATCCGCGAAAACGGCACCACGCCGTTCGCGCAGAAGGTCTATGTCGCCGCCGGTCAGACGCTGCATCTGCATCCTGAGCTTTAAGACACAAAGGACGTCAGTGGGGACGGCCGCGGCTCAGTCCATCGACTGGGCCGCGGCCTTTGTGTGTGTGCCGACCTCGCGGCGCGGGTACCAATGAGTTCGCCGCGCGCCGATTTTCCGCGGCCGTTCATGGTTCGATCACGCAGGCGCGTCTCGCCGCGATTCCTGGCGTCGAGCAGGCGGGCATCCCCAAGACGGAAAGCCGCGCCGACAGGTACTTCAGGACGCTCGCGGGGGTGATCGGAGCGATGGCGGGCGAGTTGGAGATTCGCGCCCGCTTTCCACCGCGACCGGTCGTATAGGCGACGCCGTCGCGCCTTCGATTTTCAACGGGAGCGCGATGAACAAAAACTCGCGCACTCCTGCCTGCGCCAGTTCTTCCAGGTTCAGGCACTCGATGATGTGAACGCCGCTTTCCACGAGCAAATGCACGTGGACCGGCATGGCGGGATCGGGCACTTTTTCGAATGCCACGGTGTCGGAGCCGGCGGCGAAAATGCCGCGGGAACTGAGCCACTCGGCGCCGGCGAGCGCCGGACCCGGACCATGCACCTGCGAAATGAACCTGCCGGGATCGCGGAAATAGCGTGCCCAGCCGGTGCGGAGGAGGACGATATCGCCCGGGCGGATCTCGATTCCGTTAGCTGCGGTGTCGAGGTGGGCCGGGGTGATTTCGAAATCCTCGGGTAGAGGACCGGTGCCCGCGATATCGAGGAGGACGCCGCGGCGGAGGATGGGCGGGACGGCATCGATGGCATGGCGCTGGAGCCCGGCGCCGTAGGATTGCAGGCCCGCCGCGGCTTCGCCGCCATGAAGTTGTCCGCCGCACGAGAAATGGCATAGCGCATCGATGTGAGTGCCGACGTGGCTGCCGAGCGAGATGGCGTCGGAGGCGGAACTGGCGCCGTTCGGTCCGAGATACTCGCCGTGCGACTTCACCAGGCTGTACAGAAACGGCGGGTGAGAGGGATGATGCGGCATCCCGATGAAATATGGCTGCGCGAGGTCGTAGACCCGGGCGCCGGCGAGTAAGTCGGTGAGTGGGACCATTAGAAATTCAAGTGCGCTCCGAATTCCATAATGCGAGGCGAAAACAACATATTACTGATGGTGCCGAATGCCGGGGCGGTGGAGTTGATGTTCTGGTCGCCCGACCAGAAGGTTGGGTGATTCGGCGCATTGAACGCCTCCATGCGCAAAATGAGATTTTCGCGCTCGGTAATCCTGACGTTTTTGGTGAGACTCATGTCGATATTGAACGCCCAGGGACCGGAAAAGAACCGGCGCTGGAGTTCGCCCAGCGTTCCGGGGCCGGGATTGGAGAAGATCTCACCGGAAAATGGCGCCGCGCCGGGCGCGCCGACGCCGCTGCCGTCGGCGGGATTGATGGCCGAAGGCGAGATCTCCACCGGGCCGTTGCCGGTCATGCGGAAATGCACAATCTGCATGAGGGCGGACCCGCCGACGGTGGTATTGGCGCCGTTATAGTAGGAGCGCGCCGCCCGGTTCAGCGTCGCATACGAGGAGAGGATGGAAAACGGCGCGCCCGACTGCCAGACCATCACACTGCCGAACGTCCATCCCCCAATGGCGCGATTCAGCGCCTTATTGAGGTGGGCGCGATGGCCCTCTCCCAAGGGGATCTCGTAATAGCCGTTGGCCTTGATCATGTGATTGAGGTCGAAATCGGCGCGAGAGCGCTCGAGCTTGGGATTGTTGAAATCAAGAAACGCCTGGAAACGGGTCTGCAGATCGCCATCGCCATCGCTGAGCACTTTGGCGAAAGTGTAATTGGCTTCGAAACTCAGTCCCGAATGCATGCGATGACGCGCGGCGAGCTGGAGGGAATTGTAACTGGAGCTGGAATAGTTGGTGAGCATGTCCGCGCCCAAAGCGTACGGATTGGCGTAGACTGGAACGGCATTATTGGGGTTCAGGCCATTGGTCTGATAATAATCGGCGAGCTCGCCCGGCTGGCCGGTCTGAATATAGTAGATCACGTTGGGATCGCTCAGGTCGCCATGAGCGCTGAACTTAGTAAGTACCGAGAGCGGCTGGCTTCCGGGAACCAAGGCGCTATAAGCGGGATTGAATCCCCGCCCCGCGACCTCGGCCAGAAATCCGTTTTTCTGCGCCTTCAGAAAGTCGGCCAGGAAGCCGTTGTTCTCGATTTGCACCTGGTTGAAATCGAAAGCGCGATAGGCGCCGACGACGTGGTTGCCCACGTACCGGCCTTCGAAGACGGTATTGAGCCATTCGTGCTGGATGCCAACGGAATACTGCTGCACGTAGGGACGGTGCAGGTTGGGATCGATGGTGGTGAGCACATTGAACGGGTCGGTGGCGTATTCCTGCTGGACGGTAATGGGGACCTGGTACACGGGCGGCGCAATGGCCGGCAGAGTGGAAGAAACCCGCGCGGAAAGTCCGGTTGTGCTGGCCACGCCCTGTAAACCGGCGTTGCCTTCCAGCATGTTCTCGGCGGCGATGATCTCAGCGTCGTTGACATAGCTGACGGCGTAGCCGCCGCGGATGGCGGTTTTGCCGTTGCCGGAGGCGTCCCAGGCGAATCCGAAATTGGGCGCGAAGGCGTGCCATTCACGGTGATAAAAGGGGCGGCCCACGGAGCCGCCGGCAAAATTCAGTGTGGCGTTGGAGAGCAGCGTGGCGCCGGCGCCGGCCGTCATGTCGGGCAGCAGTTCGAGCGAGTGCACCTCGTCGACCACGCCGGGCATCTCATACCGCAGGCCCATCGTAAGAGTGAGCCTCGAGGCGACTTTCCAGTTGTCCTGCGCGTACACGGCGTATTCGTTTTGGATGAAATTGCGGACAAAATCGGCGCCCGGAACATAGCCGGAACTCCGGCTGGTGACGTTGAACGTCTGGCTGTAGCCATCCAGGAATCCGCCGAGCGTCGCCAGCAACGCGTTGGCGTTAGCCAGATCGTTGGCGGTAATGCCCGGCAGGTTCGCCGCGCTGAGCGTGTATGCCGCCTGGCCCGAGCCCATGGCGAGCGAATAAACAGGCAACACGCCGGCGGCGTCGAAGGAGTGTACGCGCACATCCTGCTGATGGTAGCCGAGCTGAATGTTGTGCCGCCCATGCTGCCACGCGGCATCGTCGCCCAGCGTGTAAGTATTGGTGGTGCGCCCTTGCGGCTGGAACTCGTTGACGGGATCGGAGAAATCCATGCCCGTGATGATGGCGCCGTCAAAATTCTGGTTATTGAAGAAATAGCCGTAGGAAAGATTGAACCCGGCGCGGATTTCGTTGGTCAGACGCGACGTGGGAGTGGTGCGCCAGGAAAACGCCAGGAAGTTGGTGTGGGTGGGGTTTGTGGCTTTGGGGACCGGGGAGTAATCGTTTTCGAGATCGGGACGGTCGAGATTGTAGCGGTTCCAGAGATAGGAAAGGGCGAGCGAATTGCGCGTGCTGATGTTGTAGTCGAGCTTGCCGGTGAGGTTATCGCGCGTGCCGTTGTCGCGCATATTGAAAAGATAGCCGCCGGTATTCAGACCGTCGCCGGCTAAGCTGTTATTAATCGCGCTGGGTGGCGGAATTTGCGCGATTTCGGCCTGCATCAGCGGATTGAGCGCGACGTTTTTCGCGTTGAGAAGATTCGCCTGCTCGATCGCGCCATCGGCATTGCGGTAGCGAAAAATGCCCTGCTCGGCGTCCGCGGTCAGGATGACGGTATTTTGCGGAATCTGCTGATGGGTGCGCAAGCCCTCGTAATTGAAATAGAAGAACAGCTTGTCTTTTTGAATCGGCCCGCCCAAGGAAACACCGAATTGATTCTGATTCAGATGTGAAAGCGGAAGCCCGGCCTGGTTGGCGAACCAGTTGTTCGACGAAAATGCGTTATTGCGGTTGTACCAGAGGGCCTCGCCGTGATAGGTGTTGCCGCCCGAAGGCGTCGAGAACGCGGTCTGGGTGGCTCCGCCGGACGCCGCCGAGTTCACGTTGGAACTGACGATAGTCACCTGGCGGACCTGGCCCATCAGCGGCATGTTGGGGCTGTAGTCCAGCGCGTTGTCGCGAATGTAGTTGTCCTGGATGTTGATGCCGTCGAGCGTGACATCGGAATAGGAGGTGCGCAGGCCGTTGATCACGGTGGGCGAGTTTCCGTTGGCGATCACACCGGGTTCGAGCTGGATCAGTTGCAGCGGATCGCGGTCGAAGATGGGGAGATTCTTGATCTGATCGACGGTTACGGTGTCGGCGATCTCGGCGTTGCTGAGTTCCACGCCCTGCACGTCGCCCTTTACGTCCACACTTTCGGTGACGGCGGCGACTTGCAGCTTGATCTGCGGAACGGTGGTTTCGCGCGCGGCATCCACCGTGAGATTGCGGAGGGTGAGTTTGAGGAAGCCGCCGGCTTCGGCGCTGAGATCATAATTGGCGGGGCGGACGCTATTGAAGTAATACTGGCCGTCGCGCGAGGTGGTGGTCGAGAGGAGCGGCTTCTGGCCGCCGGCGAGGTAAAGGTTCACCTGCGCATCCGGGACGGAGGCGCCTGAGGAATCGACCACAGTCCCCGTGACGCGGCCGGAAAACTGAGCGAGCAGAGGAAATACGCCAAGGACCAATAGCCCAACCACTAAGCGCATATCCTATTAAACTGCAAAAAGCGAATTTACGGGGTTACTTTTTGGCGGCAATTGGCCAAGGTTAATCGCCGATTCTTGCCGGCCGCTATGATATGGCTGTGCGCTGTTCCGATTCCGTTATTTTCGCCAACCTGGCGCTGGCACGCCGGCTGGAGGCTGCTGAAGCGCTGAACGCGCGCCAATGCACCGCGTCGCCGGAGGGCGCGGCGTTTTTGGAAATCGCCGGCGGCTGCGCCATCTTCGTGGGTGCCGAGTCGCCCCTGACGCAGGCCGTGGGGTTGGGGCTCAACGGTCCCGTGAGCGAGGGCGAGGTGGATACGCTGGAGGCGTTCTTTCGTGGCCGCCACTCCGGGATTTCGATCGATTTTTGCCCGCTCGCGGACCCCGGATTGCTTGAGATTCTGAGCCGCCGCGGTTATCGCGCGACGGAGTTTAACAATGTGCTGGTAAAACGCATCGTGGGCGAGCCGATTGTGATCGTGCCGCACGTCCGCCGGGCTCTGGCAGATGAGGACGACCTGTGGGCGCACACCGTGGGCCGCGGCTACTTCGAGCAAGGCGATCTCACCACCGCCGAAATGGACGTGGGGCGCGCGATTTTCGCCATGCCCGGCGCGCTCTGCTACCTCGCAGCCGGGGAAAGCGGGGAACCAGCCGGCGGCGGCGCACTGGCGGTGCGCGACGGCCTGGCCACACTGTTCGCCGACAGCACCATTGCGGCATTCCGGCGGCGGGGACTACACCGCGAACTGATTGCCGCGCGGCTGAACGAAGCCATCGCGCTGGGCTGCGACATGGCGATGGCGGCGACGCTGCCGGGCAGCACGTCGCAGCGCAATTACGAGCGTCTCGGGTTTGAAGTGGCGTACACCAAGGTCACATTGGCGGCCTAACCGGGTGTTGGTCTCCGGAGAAATATGAGAGTTTGCCATCCGATTCGCACACGATAGTGTTCCGTGCGGATCGCAACCCTGGTGGTGACGTGTGTGCTCCCGCTCGCGCTTTGGATTCTCGTCAGCGCGTTGGACGATGTCTTTATCACCGCCGTGTTTTTCTGCACATGGCGGAAGCCGTTTCCGTGGCCCGAGGATCGCGCACTGGCTGCGGCCGCGGAGCGGCCGATCGCCATCCTGGTGCCGCTGTGGAGCGAGCAGCGCGTCATCGGCCGCATGCTGGAGCACAATCTGCGCGCCATCCGGTATTCCAACTACGACATTTTTGCCGGCGTGTATCCCAACGACGACAACACCCGCCGCGCGGTGGAGGCGGTGGCCGCCACTCACCCCCGTGTGCATCCCGTCATCGGCCCGCACGATGGCCCGACGTCAAAGGGCGATTGCCTGAATTGGTTGTATCGCGGAATGGAACGGCACGAGCAGGAGTGCGGCATCCGCTACGAAGTCATGATGACCCACGATGCGGAAGACCTGGCCGATCCCGATTCGCTGCGCCTGGTGAACTGGTTCTCGCGGGATTACGCCATGGTGCAGGTCCCGGTACTGGCGCTGGCCACTCCGATCGCGGAACTGACGCACGGATTGTACTGCGACGAATTCGCCGAATTCCAGACGAAGGACATTCCCGCGCGGCAGCGGCTGGGCGGATTCCTGCCCGCTAATGGCGTGGGCACCGGTTTTGCGCGCGCGGCGCTGGAACACCTGGCATCCACCCGCGGCGGGATGATCTTCGATCCGGCCTGCCTCACCGAAGATTATGAAAACGGATTCCGTCTGCATGCGCTCGGATACCGGCAGATTTTCCTGCCGGTGCGCTTGCGGGACGGGCGCCCGGTAGCCACGCGCGAGTACTTTCCGCGCGACTTCCGCGGTGCGGCCCGGCAGCGGAGCCGGTGGGTAGCGGGAATCGCCTTGCAGGGCTGGCAAAACCACGGATGGCGCGGGGCGTGGCCGCAGCCGTATTGGTTCTGGCGCGATCGCAAAGGACTGGTGGGCAACCTGCTAACGCCGCTCGCAAACCTGTTTTTCGTGGCGGGGCTGGGAAGTTTCGCCGCCCGCTGGAAATTCGCCGCCCTGGTGCCGTTATGGCTATCGCGCCTGTGCCTGGTGACCTACGCCGTCGCCATCGTTCAGGTGGGAGTGCGGGCTTGGGCGAGCGCGCGCATTTACGGATGGCGTTTCGCTGCCGCGACGCCGGTGCGCGTGGCCTGGAGCAACGTGGTGAACTTTGTGGCGACGGTGGCGGCGATCCGGCAGTTTGCCGCTGCGCGGCTGGCACGGCGGGCGATCGCATGGCGCAAAACCGAGCACGTTTATCCACGCCCTCGACTCGGCGAAGTGCTGGTAGCGATGCGCAGCGTGGCGATGGGCGAGGTGGAAACCGCCGCCGGCGCGCTCCCCAAGGGCGTGCGCCTCGGCGAATACCTGGTGCGATTGCGAAAACTCTCAGAAGAGAACTTGTACCGCGCGTTGAGCCTGCAATCGGGCATACCGGCCGGGTCTGTCGGGGTTGGCGAGGTGGACCGCCAGGCGACACGCGCGTTCCCGGCGGAAGTGTCGCGGCAGTGGAAAGTGCTTCCGTTGCATCTCGACGCGGGAGAACTGCATGTGGCGACGGCGGACCTGCCGTCGCCCAAACTGCGGCGGGAGCTGGCGCGGTTCTCGGCGATGGAGATCCGATATCGCCTGGTGAGTTCCGGCGAGTTTGCCCGGCTCGAACGGGAGTATTTGCCGCCGCGAGGATAGAGGCGGCCTCGCGCTCAGCGCTCTCGTTTGTCTGCGAACTCGACTACGCTCTTGTCCAACGGCAGTTCTCGCGTGCGATCTTCGCTATTCGAACGATAGCGGTCGATGACATAAGGCACGCCCTCACCCGCCAGCGGCTTCGCTGAAGTGGTGACTTCGAAGTGAAGGTGAGGCTCGTGGGCGTCGCCGGAAGCGCCGATGACCGCCAACACCTGTCCGCGCCGGACGCGGTCGCCGGCATTCACGTGGAGACTCCCCAATTGGAGGTGAAGGTAGTATGCATACTGCCCTCCGCCGAGATCCAGAACGATATAATTTCCCGCAATTGTCTCCAAGGTGATCGGCACGGCAGGGTGGAAGGCATCGCCGTGGCCGGGGATGTTATCGGGAAGTCCATCTCGGGCGACGACGACTACTCCGCCGGCTACGGCCAGCACTCGCCTCCCATAGCAAAAATAGGAGTGCACATTTTTGGCGTCGCCGGGATACGCCTCGCCGTTCCTTAGCAGTTTCCAGTCGATCGCGTAGCGTCTGGAATCCACCGCGCGGCCATCGAGAATGACGACCCCGCGGCGATGGTGATTATCGGGATCGTTGCCGGGCCCGTCGCTGGCAAGCCAGCCGGCTCCTTCGAGCGGCGGCCCAAGGACATGCAACGCCGTGTGATGCGCGCGGATGATCGCGCCTTCCAGCGAAGCTTCGCCTGCGGTCACGCGATGAATCAGACGTTCCGGAACGCGAACATCGCGGTCGAAGGACACTGACAGGTAGACGATAGTGGTTTGGCCGTCGCCGATCGTGAGCTTTTCCTTGGGGTCGGAGATTTTTTTCCCGCCCAAGGGCTGCAACATGGCTGCGAGCCGATCGCTTTCGAAGGTCGCGACCGGGTGCGAAGGTGCATCGGCGTCGAGCACGTCGATTCGCGAAACGGTCAGAGGAGTCGTCTGGAAATTCGTCAGGTGCAATTCATAAAGCAGGTAGGACTGGCCGCCGCTGGGGAACGCCGTAGGTTCGAATGGCACGCGCATCTCGAGTTGGAGGGGAAAACTTTGCGCGAAGTCAGAGAGACATACCGCGGCGAGGAGGATGATCGGGCGCACGCTCGTCATACGCGGACGGCAGCCGGAAAGTTCCTGGAGGCAATTTTTTTCAGTACGACGCCGCGCCGATCAGAATTAACCCGCCCGCATAGCCCGCGAGCATCAGAGCGATGAATTTGGCGGTACCCTCTCGGGCGTTGCGGAATTCGTGCCAGATGAGGAGTCCCCAGAGCGCCGCCACGAGGGTGGCGCCTTGTCCCAGCGCGTAGGAGATCGCCGGACCCGCCACGCTCGATGCCAAAACGTTAAAACTCAGGGCGATCATCCAGATGACTCCTCCCAGAATGCCGATGGCGTGGAGTTTCAGGCTGCCGCGGAAGTATGCGCCGTAGCTCACGCCGCCCATGCGCATGAAAATGGTGTTCCAGACGATGTTGCTCGCGAGCACGCCCGTGCCGAATGCCACCAGCGCGACGTAGGGCGTGAGCATTCCGGGAGCGATCGGAGCGGTGTTGAAGTTGGGTGAGATCGGCTTCATCAGGAGCGGATAGAAAAAGCCCATCAGGCACCCGGCGACGATGGAGTATATCAGGCCCTTCAAGCGATTCGTGCCCCCGCTGTGAGGCAGGCGGCTGTGTGCCACCGCGGAGAACACCATTGCGCAGACCACCAGCGCCACGCCGGCAAATAGCATCGCGGGATTGCCTTTGGGAGCGGCCAGGTAACTTTCGACGGTGCCGATGACGAGCGCGAGTCCAACGCCTACCGGGAACGCCACACTCATTCCGGCTGCGTCGATCCCCACCACCAGAAGGATATTCGAAAGGTTAAACAGCGCTCCACTTTCGAGCGCGGGCGCCAGCACATTCCATCCGCCGGAGGCGTGCAGATTGTCGCGCGCGCTCATGCCGGCGCTGCCGAAACTGCCGAGCGTGTGGGCGAAAATCAGTCCGAAGAGGAAGACTCCAATCGCGTAATCCCAATAGAAGAGCTCGAACGGCCAGCTTTCCTTGCCGGCGAGTTTCTGGGTGTTGGCCCACGAACCCCAGCCCAACATGGTCACCACGCAGAAGGCGATGGCGACGGGCAGACTTTGGACGGCGAACATGGCCCGGATTATAACGGATTGCACGATGACGGGCCACGACGCGAAAGGCGACCGCCGGCTAGCCGCCATCGCGTCGTGCCCCAAAAACCGTCAGTATCCGTATGGAGCCGGCGCTGGCGCGGGGGGAACCTGGCAATTCGGTTGGGGTACCCAGTTGCCGTAGGCGTCGTAGTAGCCGCCGTCGGGACTGCAAGCCGGAGCAGGGACCGGCGCAGCGTAGTATGGATTGTAATACGGATCCACGTAGCCGTAAGGGTATGCGTAACCGGGATAGACGCCCACGCCCAGCCCTAAGCCCCACCCGCCTCCCCGATAGTAACCACCACCGAAGCCGCGGTTGGCGAATCCACGGTTCACAGAGCCACGGCCTGCAAAGCCGCGCGCACCGCCGGAGAATCCGCGTGCCGGCGCGCCAAAAGAACGCCCGCCGAAGTGTTGTGCTCCGCCTCCACGAGAGAAGCCTCCACCACCGTGACCGCCGCGGGGGGCGGCGAACGCGGGAGCCGCGAGCATCAGGGTTCCGGCCAGCATGGTGATCATCAAACCTTTGAACCGTTTCATAAGACCCTCCAGTTTCCATTCCTGGAAGTGCAGGCGGGCTGCCACGCGTAACTGGCTGATTCTGTTCGGCGCGGCAATTTACGGGGATGGTTGTGCCACCACCACCGCGGTGGATTGCGGCCAATTCGGGTCTGGGGGCGGACTTGCCATGTTTTATTGGAACGCCGTGTAGGCCGATCGCGAGCTTTTGAAGGAGCTTTGCAAGGTTCTTTGTGCGTTTTGCTCCCAAGCACGTTGCGCATCAGGTCCGACAGATCCCGCAGAGCTTTCGCCCCATTGCCGTGATGCTCGTGCCATGCGTTACGGCCGGCGTTTTCGGTTCCCATTGCGCCTGGCTTTCCAGCGCGCGCCTCGTGTCATTGGTATACCGCACGTCGTTGGCGAACGGCCCGGCTGCGGTCTCGCTGGTCGGCCCCGTGCCCCGGCACAAGAACGCGCCGGGCAGAAAGTTCCGGCTCCGAGGTGCCCGTCGGACGCTCGCGGCAGTCTGAGCAGGCCGGCGAAGCGGAGACTGGCTCTGGCTGCGACCAACCCGATCGAGCAACAGCCGGCCGGAACAGACGATGAGAAAGATCGTGTTCCTTGGCTGAGCTGTGGCTTCGTACCTCGTCCCTTCGCACCGTGTGGTAGACTCTGGTATCCGAAATTGTAAACTCGTAGAAAGGGAGGAGCGCCAAGTTGAAGCTCGCTGCCGTTGACTACGTAATTTTAGCGGTTTATTTCGCATTTGTGATCGGCATCGGTTGGATGCTGCGCAAAAGGATGTCGACCAGTGGTGATTTCCTGCTCTCCGGGCGGTCGATCCCGGTCTGGATCACCAGCCTGGCGTTCATTGCGGCCAATTTGGGGGCGCAGGAACTGATCGGGATGGCCGCTTCCGGGGCCAAATACGGCATCATGACGGCCCACTTCTACTGGGTCGGCGCCATCCCCGCCATTGTTTTTATGGGCATTTTCATGATGCCCTTTTATTACGGCAGCAAAGCGCGCTCCGTGCCGGAATACCTGAAGCTGCGGTTCGACGAGAAGACGCGGGGTTTCAACGCGCTCACGTTCGCGGTAATGACCGTGTTTTCCTCGGGTATTTCAATGTACGCGCTCGGTCTGCTGCTGCACCTGGTGCTTGGGTGGGATTTCAACATGTCCGTGCTGGCATCGGCGGCCATTGTCTTGGCCTACACCTACCTCGGCGGCCTGACCAGCGCGATTTATAACGAAGTCTTGCAGTTCTTCCTGATCGTGGCCGGATTCGCGCCGCTGGCGATTCTATCGTGCCAGCGGGCGGGCGGTTGGGCCGGCATCGTGTCGCGCCTTCCGGCGAACATGACGCATTCCTGGCACTACATGGGAAGCGCCAGCGAAAATCCCATGGGCGTGGAAATATTCGGAATGGTGGCAGGGCTCGGGTTCGTGCTCAGCTTCGGCTACTGGTGTACGAACTTCCTGGTGGTGCAGCGCGCCATGGCGGCGGAAAACATGTCGGCCGCGCGACGCACTCCGCTCATCGGCGCCATCCCCAAAATGTTCCTGCCGTTCATCGTGATCCTGCCCGGTATCGCGGCGGTGGCGCTGGCCCAGATGACGGGCGCCGGCGGGGCTCATCTGTACGATCTGCCGACGAAGCTTGTGGACGGGGTAGTCAAGCCGGATTACGACCAGGTGCTCACCACGCTGATGTCGAAATTCTACCCGGCCGGGCTTCTCGGCGTCGGTCTTACCGGTTTGATGGCGTCGTTCATGTCGGGAATGGCCGGCAATGTGACGGCGTTCAACACGGTATTCACCTACGACATCTACCAGAGTTACATCAAGAAAGATGCTCCCGACAGTCATTATTTAATGGTGGGCAAGATGACCACCGTGGTGGGCGTGCTGCTTTCGATCGGCGCGGCGTACGTGGCAACCATGTACAACAACATCATGGACCTGCTGCAACTGGTCTTCGGATTCGTGAATGCGCCGCTGTTCGGAACGTTCCTGCTCGGTATGTTCTGGAAGCGCAGCACCGGTCACGGCGCGTTCTGGGGATTGCTGAGCGGTACGTCGGCGGCGTTTCTGACGTGGGCGACGACAGTGGCGGAAGGCAAGGGCGGAATCTTCGGCAACCTTCACACGTTCCCGTCCACCATGGCGCAGAATTTCTGGATCGCCATCATGGCCTTCGTCACCTGCATCGTGATCACCTCGCTGGTGAGTCTGATGACCACTCCACGGCCCGATCGCGAGATGGAAGGGCTGGTGTACGGATTGACCAATATCCGGCATGACGAGGGCGTCAGCTGGTATCAGCGCCCCGCCACGCTGGCGATTATCGTTTTACTGCTGGTGATTGCACTGAATTTTTGGTTCGCATAATATGCTCGATCTCAGAGTGCCTTCGGGCTTGTTTTTCCTGATTCTCGGCGCCATCGTGCTGGCGGTGGGCCTGCTGCAGCCGGAGTTGCGGGCGCCGTTGACGGACCTCAACGTCAACCTCTATTCGGGGCTGAGCATGGTCGCATTTGGCGGCTTTTTGCTGCTCTTGTCGCGGCGCGCGACGCGGAAGTAGCCGGCGATAGAGCTAAGAAAGCGCCGCTTCCTGGCGGCCGCGGCTCTTCCGCTATACGCCAGGGAGCGGTGCCTTGCCGCCCCACGTAAGCTTTTTGCTATACAATGTCTGGCGAGGGAGGATGCTGTCCTCCGGAGGGAGCAGGAAGCACCAGACAATGTCTGATCGTGGAGTGTTATTCCTTTTTAGTCTTCTGATGATTCTGGCGTCACTCGGGGCCGCAGTGTGGCTGCTAATGACCGGCCAGGCGGGAACCGTGGACGGTCTGTTCCTGTTTTTGACTGCGTTATTAAGTGCGGCGGTCTTTGGACTTTATGTGAAATTCGTAATCGGACGAGCCATGGAGGCACAGAAGAAGGCCAGTGCTCCGGCGCCCGCGGCGGCGCAAGCCGCCGCTGCTGCCAAGACACAGAAAGCCCAGGCGACACCCGTCGCCTGAAGTCCCGTTCGAAAAATACGTCGCCATGGCGCCGAGTTTGGTATAGACTGATTTCCAGCGAATTTCGCTGGGGAATTCTTATTTACGCCCCGAATTCTTATTCGCAGGCGGGAGAAATGAATCACCGCGATGGCAGGCCGGCTGTGCTGGTTGTCGAAGACGATCCGGCAGTTCTGCGTCTCATGGAGCTGGTGCTGGCCAGTGGCGGGTTCGACACCGTGGCCGTAGGCAAAGCTGCCGATGGCCTGGCGCAGGTCCGCCAGCGGCAGGGACGGTTCGATCTGGCGATTCTCGATATCGTCATGCCGGGTGTCAGCGGTCTCGATCTTGCCGGCGATCTCGATCGTGAATTCCCCAATCTGAAGATCCTCTACATCTCCGGGTTTGTCGGCAGCCTTGCCGCCCAGGCGCTGGTCCACCGTACGCCCGATCGGGTTCTGCTGAAGCCTTTTAGCGATCAGGAATTGCTCGAACGGGTGCGGAAGCTGATCGGCGTGCCGCTGCCGGAAGCCCAGACCAGCCGTGGCGGCACGTTGGGATAGCGATATGTCGTTCAGTATCGTGCTGGTAGACGACCATCAAGTGCTACGCGACGCGATCAAGGAGATCCTGGTCCGCCACTCCGACTTCCAGGTGGTGGGCGAGGCGGGCTCCGGCCCCGAAGCGGTCGACCTGTGCCGCCGGATTTCGCCGGATCTGGTCGTGATGGATATCGGACTACCGGGAATGAACGGCATCGAAGCGACCGGAGAGCTGGCCCGCCACTGCCCGCACGCGCGCGTGCTCATGCTTTCGATGTACGACGACCAGGACTCCGTGATGGCCGCCGTGCGCTCGGGTGCGCGCGGATTCGTTCTCAAGAAGGCGTGCGCCACGGAACTCGTGGACGCCATGCGGACGGTGGCGAAGGGAGGCACGTATTTCGGCGCGCAGGTTTCCGACAAACTGCTCTCCGGGGTGCAGAGCGGCAACCTCCGGCCGCAGCCCCGTCCGGGACGCGAGGCGCTCTCGCCGCGCGAGCGGCAGGTGCTGCGACTCACCGCGGACGGCAAGAGCAATAAGGAAGTCGCGACGCTGTTGCACCTCGAAGTACACACGGTGCGCAGCTACCGCAAGAGCCTGATGGCCAAGTTAGGGGCCAGCAACGTCGCTCAGTTGATTCAGGTGGCCAACGCCACTGGATTGCTCGACAATATCAGGAGCGGCCATTCCGAGGGAGTATAAAGAGCTATCCGGAATGGTGTCGACCGCGATTGCGCGCCACCGCAGCCCTCACTGTGAAAACCAACTCGGCGGAAGTTCTCGAAAATAGCGGCGCCGTGGCTGGTATTCCGATGTTCCGAATCGCGCCCATCGCTTCGACCCCCATCCACCTCGAGAAGCGCGGATCAAGACGCCCCGCGGCACAACTGTTGGATAGTAGTGGCTTGCTATCCAGCGTTCACATTGCAATCACTCGATCCCCCTACCTATAAGGGGACTATGAGAATTGCGCGCTGCCTCTTACCGTTCTTAATAGCCTTACCAGCCGTGCAGGCCGCGGCCGACACGGTTACCGATCTTCTACCGCCGGATAGTCAGGTGGTATTCGGGATCCGCGTGCACAACCTGGCCCTTTCCTCGATCGCCCAGTCCTTTGCCGCGCAGGCGCATGCCGCCGCGGCTGGATGGTTGAAGGCAGTTCCATTGAATGGCGTCGATTTTCTGCGCGACATCGATGAAGTGCTCATTGCCAGCTCCGGCAAGGGGCAAACCCCGCCCGTCCTCATCGTAGTAACCGGCCACTTCGATACGGCGCAACTTGCCGGCGGGGCCAAACGGTATTATCGCGACGTGCCGTTGTTGACCGGGGATGACGATAACTCTTGTGTGGCGCTGCTTGACCGCGGTATGGCACTGCTGGGCGATTCGAACCTGGTGCACGCGGCCATCGACCAGCGCGGCGGCAAAAGCCGGATCGGCTCCACGCTCAACGATCGCATTACCTCCCTGCGGCAACGCTATGACATCTGGGGTCTCGGTGAACGGCCGGAAGGCTTTGGAGCGCCGGTGCCGGAAGCGAAAATTGTGCAGTCCATCGATCGATTTCAGTTCGGCATACAACTCTCGAGCGGTCTGGAACTCGCTGCTGAAGTTCACGCGCGGTCGGCCGGAGATGCGGAGAAACTGAACTCGGCACTCCGCATGATCGCGGCGCTGGTGAAAGGGCAGACGACCGCCGGCGGGTCTAAGTTCGATCTCCAGGCGGATGGCGGATCTTTGCGGCTAAACCTCTTTATCCCGGAAGCCGAACTGAAGAAGACCATCGAGGCCCAGGCGGCGGCGCTCTCGCCGGTAACCGTGGGAGCAAAGACCACCGCGAAGGCCCGTGAAACCGCGAGCGCGCCCGCATACTTGCGGGCGGCTTCCGCAAAACCGGCGGCGGCGCCCGCCGGTTCCGCCGCCACGGCCAAGCCCGCCGCCCCGAAATCGTCGGCGGAGCAGGACACCGTGGTGTTCACTCTTCCCGGCAAGAAATAGACGCGCCCTATACTGGAAGGCGTGGTGCGTGATGTCTTGGTGTTTCTGTTCTGCGCCGCTGCCTGGGCGCAGGACACGCACGTAATTCTGCTCGGCACGGGAACTCCCAATCCCGATCCGCAACGCATGGGGCCGGCCGTCGCCGTGGTATCGGCGGGCAAGGTTTACCTGGTGGATTGCGGTCCCGGCGTGGTCCGGCGCGCGGCCGAAGCCGGTATCGGTATGGAGCAACTGACGCGCGTTTTCGTCACCCACCTCCATTCCGACCATACCGTCGGATACCCCGACCTGATCCTTACGCCGCCGAATTCCGGCCGCACCGAACCTCTGGAGGCGTTCGGTCCGCCCGGATTGCGCGCCATGACCGCACACGTCCTGGCGGCATGGAAAGAAGATCTCGACATCCGCCTGCATGGCGGACAGCCGGTCACGCCGCGCGGTTTCCAGGTGGAAGCGCACGATGTGAAACCCGGCGAGGTCTATCGCGACTCCGCCGTTCGCATCGTGGCGTTCGCGGTGAATCACGGCGCGTGGAAGCACGCCTACGGCTATCGCCTGGAAGCGCCCGACAAAACCATTGTGATTTCCGGCGATACCACCTACAGCACCAACCTGATTGCCTCCGCCAAGGGCTGCGACATTCTGATCCACGAGGTGTATTCGGCGAAGGGCCTGAAAAATCGCACGGCCGATTGGCAGCGCTACCATGCGGCTTTCCATACGTCAGGGCCGGATCTCGGCAAGATAGCAGCCGCGGTACATCCGCGGAAGCTGGTTTTGTACCACGTGCTGCCGATGGGAGAGTCGCCGGAGGAGGTGGTAGGCGAAATCCGGCGGAACTTCGATGGGGAAATTGTATATGGCAAGGATCTGGACGTGATTTACTGAGCGCGGCTCCGGACTTCCGTTTCGATGCAGGACGGCTGGCGTTTCAGAGTGAAACGTGATCCACGCCGAAACACAGAACCCGCACGGCATTTTGAAGCATATAAGAGATTTAGCTCTGTTTACCTGTGGCACTAGGGCTGCATTCCTAAGGTCGTCGGGAAAATAACCCGAGATCCTAAAGAAATCCGAAAAAAGGACGAACTACGATGCGGGCCACGAGTGTGTGTATGCAGAGAAAACAGAGGATCACCGAGGAGGTGCGCGATCGGATCGTGCTCGAACATCTGCCGCTGGTGAAGGCAATCGCCATCCGGGTACACGAAAATCTTCCCGTGCATGTCGATCTCGACGATCTGACCCATGCCGGCGTCCTGGGCCTTTTCGATGCGGTCACGAAATACGACGCGCGCAAGAATGTGGCGTTCCATGCCTATGCCAAACACCGTATCAAGGGAGCGATTCTCGACAGCCTGCGCCAACTCGATTGGGCCTCGCGCGATCTGCGCAAGCGGCAAAAGCAGGTCGAATCGGTTACCCATGCACTGTCCGCCAGACTTGGCCGCACACCGCTCGATGGCGAGGTGGCCGAAGAAATGGGCCTCAGCCCGGACCGCTGGCACAAGATCCAGATGGAACTGCGCACGATCGGCACGGTTTCCGCGAGCGCACACTCCGATCCCGAACTCGAACGCCCGATCGATTTTCCGGCCGCCGAAGACTCACAGCCCGACCGCATGTGCGGACACCGGCAGCTTCAGGTCACCCTGGCCCGTGCCATGCAAACCCTTCCCGCGCGGTATCAGAGGGTGGTGTTCCTGTACTACACCAGCCAGATGACTATGAAAGAGATCGGAGAAGTGATGGGCGTGAACGAAAGCCGCGTCTCGCAAATCCACAAAATCGCACTGAAGAAGATGGCGACGGCGCTCGAATCGGAGGGCATCCACTCGGCGGAAGCCTTCTGAGCACTATTGGCTGGCGTGGACTTCGGGAAGCGAGAACAGATAAGCGGTCAGGTTCGCCATATCTTTTGAGGAAAGGGAGTACGGCGGCATCATGGACCCCGGAGACAACGCGTCGGGATTGACAAAATGTTCTTCCACCCAATTACGGCTGCGCCGCTGCGACAACCCGTTCAACACCGGTCCGACCTTCATCCCATACCCATTCACCATATGGCAGGAGCCGCACTGGTTGGCCTGGTAGACCAGCGCGCCGGCAGTCGCGAAATCGGGAGCGTTGCCGAGAGCGCTGGCATTGGCGGGAGTGAGTTTGAGCAAAAACGCGGCGAGCGAGTTCAGCGGCGCATCGCCGAGCTGAATCGGCGGCATGGCGGTGCCGGGGCGCATGGCCGACGGACGTTTGAAATGTTGGATCATCCAGGCGGCGTCCTTATGGATGGTATTTCGGGTAAGGTCCGGCCCGAGTTTGGTAGAGCCGTCGCCCACGGCATGACAGCTTTCGCAATGTTCCTGGCGGAAATAAGCGATGCCGGCCATCTCCTGCGGCGTGAGTTGGAGCCAGTCGGTGGGCGCGGAATAATCGATTTCGGCTGCCTCCTGCGTTTTGGGAGTGGTGACAACGGCCCTCGCCGTCAGACCTCCCCAGCCGATGGCCGCCAGCACGACCACCCCGATGGCGAACGTCCGCCGGGTGACTTTCGCCAGTTGTCCGCGATCGAGAAATGGCACGAGAATCAACGTCAGGACCGCCAGCCCCGGCAGAACTACGCTACCCACAACCTCCAGCGGACCGGGAAACAGCTTCAGCGTCTGGAACAGGAACAGAAAATACCACTCCGGCCGCGGAACGTACGAAGTGTCGGTGGGGTCGGCCAACTGTTCGAGCGGCACGCGCGCCACCAGCGCCAGCGTGTACAGGATGGCGAATGCGGCGAAGATCGCCACGGTATCCTTGTAAACCTGGGCGGGGAAGAACTTTTCGCGCGGGCGGAGTTCGTCGCCGGGCGCCGGCGCCACCCCGTGCTTGCGCACCAGGAAGACGTGCAGCGCGATCAGCAGAAGGGTGGCGGGTGGCAACAGCAGGACGTGCATTCCATAGAAGCGCGCGAAGGTCACCACCCCCACCGCCCCGCCGCCTCCCAACAGGCGCGTCAGATACGGCCCCACGACGGGCGCCGATCCCGCGATCCGCGTGGTGACTACCGTGCCCCAGTAAGCCCGGTTATCCCAGGGCAGCAGGTATCCTGTAAGTCCATATGCCAGGGTCACCAGCAGAAGCACCACCCCGACCATCCATGTGGCCTCGCGCGGCTTCTTGTATGCGCCCCATAGAAACACCTGCACCATGTGAAGCACCACCACCACGATCATCATGCTGGCGCCCCAGTGGTGCAGCCCGCGTATGAGACGTCCGCCGGTCAGTTCGGTGAGGATGTAGCGCAGGCTGTTGTACGCGTCGCCGGGGGTGGGCGCGTAGTTGAAGGCGAGCAAAACACCCGTGAACGCCTGCACCAGGAACAGGAAGACCGCCACGCTGCCGAAAATCTGGTGCCAGCCGCTCGATGCCGGAATCTCTTCGTAAAGGAATTGCCGCACCGCGGTCTGCACGCCGGTGCGATGGTCGAGCCATTCGCTGATGCGGTCCCAGCGGCGTTTCACGCCTGCCGCTCCGGAGCGATCAGGCGCCCGATCATGAGTTTCCTGCCTTCGATCTTGGTTTCATAGCGATCGAGCGGCCGCGGTGCGGGCCCGGCCATCACTTTGCCGTCGATCGAAAAGAACGAATTGTGGCAGGGGCAGATGAATTCGGTCTTCGTGTCGTCCCAATGATAGGCGCACCCCAGGTGCGTGCACTGCGGGCCGAAGGCGGTAATGGAATTGTCGGCGTGCTTCACCACCCAGGCGGTGGTCTTTTCGCTAGTGACTTTCCAGCCGTCCGTGCGATTGTGCCGGAACGTCATCTCAGTGGGCGAATCTGTGGAAAGGCTGGTGACGTCTCCGATTTCGATCCATTCGTCGGCCTGCCGGATCTTCGGCGGAAGCAGGA
>Ga0335072_10001763_pt1 | contig 34418 bp, 23 predicted proteins | sample Lox_Sample_21_FD_206725 | JGI IMG/M metagenome (GOLD analysis project Ga0335072, IMG submission 206725) | Soil microbial communities from Loxahatchee National Wildlife Refuge, Florida, United States - Lox_Sample_2.1 | ecosystem: Environmental > Terrestrial > Soil > Wetlands | place: USA... | reverse complement strand
TAATAATAATTTCATTATATAGATAAGATATTGCTAAAGTCTAAATATCATATGTTCTTATAACAATATATCTTAATACCATACTTTCTTATTATCTATTGATTTATATTTTCCTTACGTAGTAATAAAAAATGGTTTTAAACTTAAGAAAAATATACATTAAATGTATACTAGATTTATAAACCTAAAAAAAAAGGGGGGGGAGTTAAATAAGAAATTAATTATAATTTACTCTTTATTCTTATCCAAGACTCGAACTTAGATCTAGATATTAGAAGTATCCTGCTCTACCATTAAGCTAATAAGAGTATAGTAAACATATTACATCTACTACATTTAAAACATACTAACAAACTATTATTAGCTTGAAATTTTAACAATTAAGCAACGTATAATAATAAGAAAGCCATCATAAGCGCAAATAATCCTGTGGCTTCTGCAAAGGCAAATCCTAAAATAGCATAAGCGAATAATTGACCTCTTAATGAAGGGTTTCTAGCTACACCTAAGATTAATGCTCCAAAAACTACACCAATTCCTACACCTGCTCCTATTAAACCTGTAGTTGCTAAACCTGTACCTATAATTTTTGCTGCTTGTATCATATATTCTTTATATACATATAAATAAAGGAAACCTTTATTAATTTAAAGGACTAACAAACAAATAAATTTTTCATTTATGAATGAAAAATTGTTAGTCTTCACCACATAGATTTATAAATATATTTTTTATAAAAACACTTAAATACAAAAGGGATATGGAGGAATCGAACCCCTAATTTAAGATCTGCAATCAAAACGCAGAACCATCTGCTGCATAACCCTAGAGTAATGTTATTAATTACTCTAAAAAAAACCTTTTTTTATTACTTAATATATTATTAACCTACGAAACAACCACTACAAGCTATAGCTTGACATATTTCACAAAAATGTATTATTGAACTAGCATGAGGAGCAGCAGTATGTAAAGGTAAATTAAAATCACAGGCTACACCTAATAAAGAAGGGTCTGACATGCTTTTTCACACATGTGTACAATTTATTATCTGAATTTGTTTTGCATGATAACATAATATACACATAGTAGTTAAACCATGAATACATGCTGTACTTAAAGGTAAACTTACAAAGGCATGCGGTTTAGGTGGACTAGTAAGTGCTCACTCTAAAGAACCATAACTTCTATTTAATAATGTTTGTAAACTATCACTATAAAACTCTGGATTTAATCAAGGATATCTACTTGTAGCACGACCTTCTACTAATTGTACATATACAATATATAAGAACAATCAAGTAGCAACCACACTAATTATACTACCAAAACTACTTACAAGATTTCAACCTGCAAAAGCATCAGGATAATCACTAATTCTTCTAGGCATTCCTTGTAAACCTAAGAAATGTTGAGGAAAGAATGTAACATTAACACCTATGAACATTATTCAAAAATGTACTTTCCCTAACATTATATTGTATTCTAATCCTAAAATTTTAGGAACCCAGAAATATCATGCACTAAATAATGCAAATACAGCACCCATACTTAAAACATAATGGAAATGAGCAACAACATAATAAGTGTCATGAAAAGCTATGTCCAAAGAAGCGTTTGCTAAAACAACTCCACTTAGTCCACCTATTGTGAACATAAATACGAAACCTAAAGCAAATAACATCGAAGGTCTTAATTGTAAAGATCCACCATAACATGTAGCAAGTCAACTAAATATTTTAATACCTGTTGGAACTGCAATAATCAATGTAGCAGCTGTAAAGTAAGCTCTAGTATCAACATCTAATCCAACAGTATACATATGGTGACTTCATACAACAAATCCTAATATTCCAATAGACATCATGGCATAAACCATACCTAAATACCCAAAAACACTTTTATTAGAGCTAGCTGATATTGTAGTACTTATTATACCAAATCCTGGTATTATCAATATATAAACCTCAGGATGCCCAAAAAATCAGAATAAATGTTGATATAAAATAGGATCACCACCACCTGCAGCTTCAAAAAACGATGTATTAAAGTTTCTATCTGTTAGGACCATTGTAATTGCACCAGCAAGCACAGGTAAAGATAATAATAATAATACAGCTGTAACGATTATAGCTCATCCAAATAAAGCTAATTTATGTAGTCTTATACCTGGACTTCTCATGTTAAGTATAGTAGTTATAAAGTTTATTGCACCTAATAAACTACTTATACCTGCTAAATGTAGTGCAAAAATAGCTAAATCCACACTAGGCCCACTATGACTTTGTATACCGCTTAAAGGGGGATATAAAGTTCAACCTGTACCAGCTCCGTTTTCTATACCACTAGCAAATAAGAATAATATTAAACTAGGTGGTAATAATCAGAAACTTATATTGTTTAATCTAGGAAATGCCATATCAGGACCTCCTACTAATAATGGTAATAAAAAATTACCAAATCCTCCTATCATAGCAGGCATAACCATAAAGAATATCATTAATATAGCGTGAGCAGTAATGATACTATTATATAGTTGATTATCAGCTATGTATTGAACTCCTGGTCCACTTAATTCTAATCTGATTAAAACCGAAAAGGCTGTACCCAACAGTCCAGAAAATAATGCAAAAATAAGATATAATGTACCTATATCTTTTGCATTAGAGGATAAAAATCATCTTTCTGTTCAAAGTGAAATACTTGATTTTAAATTATGGTTTAAATTATTTTGCACGGTAATTTGTTCTCTAGTTATATTTTGTTTTGTTATATTATATGAAACAAATGATGAATTGTTATGGGAATTTGTCATTAATTGTATAATTAACACTATGCTTTATATTTAAATAAGGTAATATAATTTATTATCAGCAATAGGTAGGGATATTATTTAAAAAAAAATATAATTATATAAAAATACTATTTAACACATTAACTATTATGTAAATATGCTTAAATACAAAAGGGATATGGAGGAATCGAACCCCTAATTTAAGATCTGCAATCAAAACACAGAACCATCTGTTATATAACCTTAGAGTAATTAATAACATTACTCTGAAGAATAAAATAATATTTTTATTCTATTTTAGAAGTACAATACATAGTATGTTTTACCGCTAATATAAAAGGTTTAGACCCAAGGTAATATAAAATGGGTATTAATTATATTTGTGAATATATGAGTTATATAAGATTATATCTATATAATCTTACTTTTACTACCTAATTCTATTAAACTATTTTCAAACAAGCTAATTGCAGGTACTACTATTAAAAAATGTGAAAAATAAATAACTGTACTTATTTGTCCAAACTCTATAAAAGGAGATTCAACATGTTTAGCCCCTAATACCATTAAAATTAAGAAGTTAGCTACAAATATATAGAAAGCTATTTTACTTAAAGGTCTAAATTGTATACCTCTATTTCTACTTAAGTCAGTAAATGGCATTGCTAATAATATTAATAAAGCACTAAACATAGCAATAACACCTAATAATTTATTAGGTATAGATCTCAATATAGCATAAAAAGGTAATAAATATCATTCAGGAACTATAGCAGGAGGAGTTTGCATAGGATTAGCCATAACATAATTTTCACTATCTCCTAATATATTAGGCATAAAGAATACAAATACACTTAATACAAGAATGAATAAAAATATTGTTACTAAATCTTTAAAAATGAAATAAGGAGCAAAAGGTAATCTGTCATAATTACCTGAAACACCTAAAGGGTTACCTGATCCTGCACTATCGTGAAGTGCAATTAAATGCATTAAAACTAATGCAGCTAAAACAAAAGGTAATACAAAATGTAGAGCAAAAAATCTATTTAGTGTGGCATTATTAACACTAAAACCACCTCAAATAAATTCAACTATGTCATGTCCAACCCATGGTATAGCACTCATAAGATTAGTAATAACAGTTGCACCCCATAATGACATTTGACCATATGGTAATACGTATCCTAAAAAAGCTGTAGCTATCATCAATATAAGTATAACTGTACCTATGATTCACACTAATGTTATAGGAGCTCTATATGATCCATAGTATAAACCTCTTCCTATATGTAAATACACTAAGAAGAAGAAAGCTGAAGCTGTATTACTATGTAAATAACGTATTAGTCAACCATTGTTAACATCACGCATTATGTGTTCTACTGAGTTAAAAGCTTCTAATACGCTAGGGTTATAATGCATTGCTAAAGTTACACCTGTTATTATTTGTATAATTAAACAAAACGCTAGTAAAGATCCAAAATTTCATAAGTAACTTAAGTTACTTGGTTGTGGTGAGTCTATTATATAAGAGTTAACTAACCTCAATAAAGGATGACTTTTAAAAATTCTCATAATATTTAATAATTCTAATTATTTTATCCATTTAAAAGAATGAATTGTTTTTTATTTAGATGTCTATAGGCACACATGTTATCTTATAATAATTTATTTTTATAAATTTTTACGATTAATTAATCGTTTACTTTTTGCTTTTTATTTAAGCATTATTAGTAAGTAAACTAATAGTTCAAAACTAAATATGGTTTTACAATATATTATATATCCTAAATCCTAATATATATTATATCTGATAAGGATTATATTAAAATTGTTGTTACTACTATTATCTATTAATATATGTATATATATACATATATATATATACTTAAAACAAAGCATTATTTAATATTTTTTAGCTTGTAAAAAACCTTTTTATCTTTAAAATTAGTAATAGTGAAAAGAGATAATAAAATTAACAATAATAAGCTATTATCAAACAGAGAAAGGTAAGGTATTAGTATATAAAATATAAGACCTATTAATATATATAAGGCATAACTAGTAATAACACCCGTGTCTAAAGCAGATATACTCTTACTTAAATACAATAATCCTTTTTCTAATCCAAAAGGTCCTAATAATTCTATACTTCCTTTATCTAAAACTTTAGTAGTTTGACCTCCTAATTTTAGAACAAGACCAGTAATGTATTTATTATATAAAAGTTCGATAAAAAAACGTTGGTTAAAGAAACTAAAGATATTATAACCTAATCTACTTAATTTGAAACTAATAAGGATTTTTGGTACAAATTCTGATATAACTAATGCTAAAACACTAAGTGAAATAGTGAATAATAATGGTAATAATTTAAATAAAGTAGGTACAGCAAATTCAGTATTTAACATAATTTCCCTTACGGGGTGTATAAAAATACTATTATCTATAAAAAATCCTGAACCTAAACCAATAAATATATCTTTACTTATATATCCAAAAAAGATAGAGAAAATAGCTAATATAATTAATGGTAAACTCATAAAGATATCTCCTTCGTGAGCAGCGTGGTTACTTTTATAATTAACTATAGGTCCGTTTGGATTAGTTAAGAAAGTTAAGTACAAGACTTTAACTGAATATAATGTAGTAAACATAGCTCCAATACTAGCTATAAAATAAACTACTATACTACTAAAATAAAATTGACCATATGCAGATTCTAATATAAAATCTTTACTATAAAATCCTGTCATAAAAGGGAAAGCTACCAAACTAAGACTTGCGATCAACATAACAGAATATGTTAAAGGTAAGAATGGTCTTAATCCACCATATTTTCTAAAATCTTGATTATCTGATACTGCATGGATTACAGCACCTGCTCCTAAAAATAATAATCCTTTATAAAAAGCATGATTTACTAAATGGAACAAGGCAATATTATATGATGATAAACCTATAGCTATAACCATCATACCTAATTGACTCATAGTACTATATGCAATAACTTTTTTGATATCTTGTTGAAATAAACCAATAAGACTACTAAATACTGTAGTTATGGCCCCTAATCACAAACATAAAACTAAGACAGTTGAACTATATTCTATTATAGGACTGGCTCGCATCAATAAATATACACCTGCAGTAACCATAGTAGCCGCATGTATTAATGCACTAACAGGTGTAGGACCTTCCATAGCCATAGGTAATCAGACGTGTAATCCAACTTGAGAACTTTTAGCCATAGCTCCAATTAATAAACATATACCTATAATTGTAACAATATTCTCATTAATAAAAGGAGCTAATGAAAACACAGTAGTATAATCAATATTACCAAACGATCATAATATTGCAAACATACCAATAGTTAAAAAACAATCTCCTACTCTGTTAGTTAAAAAAGCAGACATAGAACTTTGGTTTGCTGCTATTCTAGTGAATCAAAAACTTACTAGAAGATAAGAACAAATTCCTACACCTTCTCAACCAACAAACATTAATAAAAAATTATTAGCTGTAACAAGTATAATCATCATAAAAGTAAATAAACTTAAATAGCTAAAAAATCTTTGATTGTGTGGATCATGACTCATATATCCTATAGAATATATGTGAACAAGAGAACTAACTATTAATACAGGTATTAACATACTTACTGTTAAGCTATCAAAATGAAAACCCCATAAAATATTAAGCGATTCACTATCTATTCATCTAAAAAGACTTATAGATACGGGTATATTATTTAAACCTACTTCTAAAAAGGCTACTATTGCTAATAATGTTGTTACAAGTACACAGATACATGTAATTAATTGAGCTCCACTAACTCCGACTTTTCTACCAAAAAATCCAGAAACTATTGAACCTAATAAAGGTAGAGTTATTATAGCTAGATACATTATTTATACTCTATTGCAATACTTCCTCTTAATCTATAAAAAGCAACTAAAATACCCAAACCTATTGCAGATTCTGCACCAGCAATCGATATAATATATATAGCGTAGGTTTGACCTAATATATCATCAAAGCTAAGTGAACTTACTAATATTAAAAATGTAATAGCTAAAAGCATTATTTCGATGGAAATAAGCATCAATATTATATTTTTTCTATTCAAAACGAATCCTAAGATTCCTATTAAAAAAAGAATTAAAGATAAATTCATTGTATGATTTATTTAATTTAATTATTGTTTGTTTTTAAGATATTAATATTTTATCTATTAATTAAGGCTTTATTTATATATCTTCTCCTTAATTCCCTATTAAGGGATCTATCAAAAATAGGTTATTTTTAATAAATAAATTTTACATATAACTAATTGTTATTAATTAAGATCAATTAATATGTTTAATTAAAAAATGAATATAAACATATTTAAAATATTATTGCTCGTATAATCAAGATAAGAATTTCTCAATTGATACGGATTCCACCACTATTGGCATACTGCTATGTAATAGACCGCATATCTCTGAACATTGACCATAAAACACTCCTTCACGATTAACAAGAATAGAAGCTTGGTTTAGTCTACCTGGGTAAGCATCAACTTTTATTCCTAGAGAGGGAACCCCTAGAGAATGAATAACATCAGCAGCAGTAACAATAAATCTAACATGTGTTAATTCAGGAATAATTACTCTATTATCTACTTCTAACATTCTTAAGGCTCCATCTTCTAAATCTGATTCAGGTACTAAATAAGAATCAAATTCTATAAATTCCTCATCTGAATTTAAAAAATCTGGGTACTGGTAACTTCAATATCATTGGTGTCCCTCTGCTAATACTGACATAGCAGGATCACTCACTTCATCCATTAAATATAATAATTTGAACGATGGAAAGGCTATAAGTATTAATATTAATGCAGGTGTTATTGTTCATATTAATTCTATTAATGTACCATGATTTAAATATTTGTGTGATATAGGAGAAACTACACTAGTGTAGTTTCTAATTATTGATATCATTATTCATCCTACCCCAAATAATATTATAACTAAATAAAACATTATATTATCATGTAATTCTACTAAACCTTCCATTTGTGGTGTAGCACTATCTTGGAAATACAAACCTCAAGGGCTAGGTGTATCACAGTTATTGCTTATACTATTTTGTAAAAAATTAATCATTTTATCTAACTTATCTTTTTTATATCTATAGCTATATAAGTTAAATAGATTAAACTATATTGTATAGCTTATATTTTCTTGTTAGAAATTATTAACAATAAGAAAATATTATGAATATAAAAACCTTTTGACAGCTTGTTATTAAGTTTATACATAATATAAACTTACTTACTTATTAAAAAAACTAATTAAATAATGTTCCACGTTACTTATATAGGTAGTGGTATTATATTCTTTATTTGTAAGTGTAAGTGTTTGTCTACTATCTATTTTTAATGCATTTTTACCTAACTCAAATGCAAAACCCAATGTTAAGGCTAAGAAAAAAATAAGCATGATCATTAAACCATATATACTGTTTGTATATGCACTAACAACATAAGGATAGACTAATAATATTTCTAAATCAAACAATAAAAATAAAAGTGCAAATATAAAAAAAGAAATACTAAATTGTGTTCTATTTTGGCCTAAGAATGAATGAAAACCACATTCAAATGCACTATCTTTTTCTTGATATGGACTATGTGGAGCAAATATAAGATTGATAGCTAATAAAATAATAGCTAGTAATGGTATAAATATAAAAAAGAAAGTTATACTTGTCATCTAAGGATTGAATAACATTAATGCTAATATATTAGCCATACTTAATCATTCTTGAGGCATTAAAATAAATAATAAAATTATAAGAGTTAATATAGAAATAGATATAGTTAACGAACTTGATAAAATTATATTATTATATTTAAAAGTTAATTTTTCAAGTAAAATATTATTTTTACTTATACTAGCGTGCATATCCATATTTTCTAATATGGGATTTACTTTATATTCTGACTTATCAAAAAAAACCTGTTTAATTATATTTAAATAATAAACAGCACTTATAACACTAGTAAGTATTGCTACTAAAGTAAGAAAGATATAACCATTATCTAAAGCAGCACTTAAAACCATCTGTTTAGCAAAAAATCCTATAAGAGGTGGTATACCTACAAAAGAGAATATTGTAATAGAAAAACTTAAAGATAATATAGGATTTATACTAAATAATCCTTTAATTTGACTAATAAGTTGTATAGGAGAATTATTTTTATCTAACAAATATTTATATTCTTTATTGTCGTTAACATAATAATATAAAGAAAATCCTATACTAATTAATATAACAAACGCATTTAAATTACTTAAAGAGTATTGCATTAGATAAAATATAAATGCTTGAATAGATTCTATACTATTAATACTCAAAGCCAAAAGTATAAATCCTATATGACTTATAGTACTATAGGCAAACAATCTCTTTATTCTAAATTGTGTTAAACCCACTATTGTACCTATTATCAATGAAAGTAAAGAACTAACTAATAAACTTGAAGTTCAAGTATATTGATTTATAAACAAAGAATTGCTGGTATAATATACTATTTCTAACAAAAATATAAATATAGATATTTTAGCTACTATTGCTACGAACGTTGTTACTATAGTAGGTATTGCATCATAAACATCCGGTGATCAAAAATGGAAAGGTGCAGCACTCACTTTAAATAAGAATCCTACACTTAATATAAGCAATGACATATTTATATAATGAGGTTTATATCAATATAGTACATTATTATGTGCAATATCACTTAGACTAGTTATGACATATATACCATCTAAATTTGTACTTCCCGAATTTGCATATAATAAAGCCGTACCTAAAAGTATAAAACAAGAACTTAATCCTCCTAGTAAAAAATAAGTAAGACCACCAGAAGTAGCAAGTTCAGAATTTCTATACAATGTACTTAATAAGTATAATCCATAACTTTGTAATTCTATACTTAAAAATATAGAAACTAAATCACTACTTGATATTAAAAATACAGATCCTGTTATTATAAATAATAATATCAAAGGGTATTCTATTATTTTAAATTGTTCTCCCATTTTATTACTTATATTAGTTTTATAATAAATGAAGTTAAAAAACAACAACTTTTGTATAGACGAATATTCTTTTACTCATACCCTTCTTGGATAAAACGCTGTTAATTGAAGTATAGCTGCACATATCATAAATATAAATATTTGAAAGACTTGTGTGGTACTAGTAATATGAAATAATCCACTATATAAACCTATACCTCTTTCTAAAAAAGTTAAATACAAATCGTTTAAAGCAAGTAAAGATGAATATAATAAGACTGATATAGCTATTCTACTGAAAAGTATTGATTTGTCTCGTCTTAGTGTGACGGCATTAGATAGTAATAAAAATAAAATAGAATAAATTAACATTTTTTTATTGGATTCGAACCTTTTTTTACCAATAATCTATATATAAACATATATATGTTTATATGAGTTTTTTTAATATACATACTTATCTATATAATAACATTAGCTTTAAAAAAAAGCTAATGTTATGTTTACAAAAAAATTGTATTAATTATAATATAAATAGCCGGGAGAGAAATTTGAATTCTCATTATTAATGCATGAAATTAATGTTCTAACCAATTAAACTATCCTGGCTTATATGGTACATATATGTATATAAACACATTAAAATTATATACTAAGATAACATATATATATACAAATATAATATCTAAGGGAGGATACCCTGAATCGAACAGGGAACATACTGTGCCACATACAGTCGCTCTACCGATTGAACTATATCCACCTAAATAAGAATTTCTTATGTTGGAGTGATTCGAACACTCAATGGTAAATACCAAAAATTTATGACTTACCTATTAGTCTACAACATATTAATAAATACAAATAATAATAAACACAAATATTGCACTTACATACTGAAAAGGAAAAGATAAATAAGGTAAATCCGACTTGAACGGATAAGATTTAAAAATCAAATAGTCCTAAGCTATTCATGTCTACCAATTCCATCATTACCTTAAATTAAAATTAAATAAATCTTAAAAAGCTTAATAGATACATATTTAATACTGCTCGAGATAAGATTTGAACTTACAGCCTAAACATCTTCAGAGTTCCGCTCTACCAGGTTGAGCTTCTCGAGCTTATAAAAATAAGATTGTAAAATATATTACTTTTTAGTAATTATACATAAACTATTCGTAAAAGTAATTGGAGTAATTGGAACTTGAATCCAAAATAACGACGTGCAAAGTCGCAGTTATACCAATTTAACTATAACCCCTCTGGTTTTACATATATAGTACTATTACACCTTAAGGATCAGCACCTGCCTTTTTCAAGATATTATACTTTGGGTTTAAAAGATTAATATAGTATTGTTCTCTGGAGATTAACTCATTTGGTTCACAATACTCAAGAATATCTATGCTAAAATTCGAATAACCATATTTTAATAATGCACGCTGTATAATAATTGATCCCTTTACTTTTATCTTAAGAGAGCTTAAAGAATAATAGAACAAAATTCTCCTACTTAATGATGTAGAAGAACCTACATACATTTTACCATTTATCTTATTAACCCATCTATACACTCCACTCTTATTCTCATTATCTCTACAAATTTCTTCTTTTTGTTTATATGGATTAAGATAAGAACGAATAGGAACAATAGAAGGACTATTTATATTTATATTTATCTTTGTATTTTTCATAATATTATGTTATTTATGTATTTTCTTATAAAAGAGGCAAATCCCTCTAAAAGCTATTTCCTATTATACTCTACTAATATATATATACTATAAACTTCTTAGTAATTAGCCTATTCTAGGAATGTGCGAGATTAAGTTATTATCAAATTATATTATATGCCTGCCATTTTTAAAAATTATTTTTTTCTTTACAGTAAAGAGCTCACCTTTATAAAACTCATGCCTCTTTAAACATTTTGTAATATAAGAATAATGTTTACCAATAAATTTAGAAGCTTTTCGTATAGATATAAATTCGATAACTTCACCAATATTATTATTAATAGCTAAAACAGATAAGGCTTTAACACTACCAACTGCTATTTTTAATTTTGCAGCTTCACTATGGTTACGACCTATTTTAGAGGCACGGATACGCTCAATAGTTGCTTCACTATGCTTAAAGCCTGTAAGAGATCCAGCATTTTTTAAAAGATTGTACATAGGATTTAAGCTATCAAGATAGTATTGTTCTATTTCAATAAGAATTGAAGCATCGCAATATTATAAAATATCTAATTTAAACCTTGAATAACCATATTTTATCAATGCTTTATAAATCATACTGTTATTTTTAGTACTTTCTTTAAGTAAATAGCATATACTATAATAACTTCGGAATCTACGACTTAAATTAACAGCAGAACCAATATAAATTTTCCTAGACTCTTTATGAGTTCATCTATAAATACCAGTTTTTTTTGATTAGCTTTTAATATTTTTACTTTCTGAGTCTCAGCATTTTCATAAGAAACATAAGGAATAATAAACATTATATTATTTAAATTATTTTTATTGTTTTTCATTTTTTATACTTATTATTATAATAAAAGGGACAACTTTTCCCTAACATCTCATTATCATTACTAATATAAACTTACCATTAATAGAATTAATCTTATTTGATATTACTATTACCCAAGGAACGACTTGAACGTTCACGACATAACGTCAGCAAAGCTTAAGTTTGCACTGTATACCAATTTCAGCACTTGGGTTTTAAGTATAACGTGTAATTAATTATTGTAATAATTACATTACTTGCCTTGTTTACCATTTTCAAGACTTGGATTAAAAATATTATCCTGCCTATCAACTTCAACACTCGATTTTATAAAAACACAATAAAGTTTATAATATATGCAAAATATAATTATAAAATGTATCAATGGACCGAGGAATTACTAGGGCCAAAGTGATTTGAACACTCATCTTAACCGTCATGAGCAGTTAGCTTTACCATTTAAGCTATAACCCTTATTAAACCCAAACTATTAAAAATAAAAAGGTGCGGACAAAGGATTTGCACCCTTATATACTGGGCATGAGCCAGTTATGTTACTATTACATCAATCCGCATATATAACATAAATATAAAACACTTTTACTATAAAAATTAGCCCCAGAGGGGTTCGAACCCTCGCATATAATGATGAAAACATTATGTCTTAAACCACTTGACTATAAGGCCCTTGTGATATGATGCATCATATCATAATATATTATATGTAATATATTAATAAATATAAGCCCAGTGCAAGTATCGCACTTGCTTCAGCTGGTTACAAAACAGCTACATTACTTTTATGCTAACCAGGCTAATTGTAAAAACCTTTGTTATAACAAAGCAAAATAATAATTTAATATGAGATATAGTAATAATTAGTAATTAAAAAAAATTAGTACTTTATGCCTAAAAACATTTAAATTCTTTCAGCTAAAGCCTATTAATCATATGGTTTTAAAAATTAATTTTTAAAACCATATGGAAATCGTAGTGTTAAACTACGTTTATTTAAGAATATATTAAAGTAAGTTTCGTGCCTAGATGCTTTCAGCACTTATCTTTAACTAACATAGCGTTCCTGCCGTGCCTATGCTATAAATTTGCTTAAGTGAAAGCAACACCCCTGTATAAACTTACATCTTTTTGTAAATTTATACTTAAATTAATATTGGGCACATAAACAACAGGTAAACCAGAGGTTAATATACCCAGCTCCTTTCGTACGAGGGGGCTATCTTTATTTTATTCTAATTTCCCCTAGAAGATAGAAACCATACTGTCTTACGACGTATTTAACCCAGCTCGTGTAACTTTTTAATCGACGAACAGTCGAACCCTTCATGATTTCTGCATTCATGTGGATAAGTTAAGCCGACATCGAGGTGCCAAACTGCGCACTCAATTTGTACTCTCTGGCGCAATTAGCCTGTTCAATATTTGTTAACATAAAGGTTCTTTATCCTTTATTTCCATCTTTCACAAGATGGTTCAGACTATTTCTTCATTTTTACTTGTTATATATAATTAATGCGACGCGATATTTGTGAATTCGGATTCTAAATATAATATTTATTTACTACTTATTCAACCCTTAAGTCCAAAAGCTCCATTACGTGTTTTTGAATTAATTATTGAATATTGTACATTTGATTTAGCATGACCTCTTAACATAATTGAAGGTAACCCTCTATAAGAAGAATCTATGTTTTTTAAACTACCCTTTCATTTTATTTTAAAAACAGATCTTGAAGCAGTAAACCGTCTTGTAAGTCTACCTTTAGCTTCTAACCTTGCCCCAGCCATATCTTTATGTTTTAAGGAATTTAAAACAAAATTTAATAATAAATTATTTTTATTTTCTTTACTATCCTCCTTATTAATAATATAAGAAGTATTATTAAATAGATCTAATAAGAGTTTATTTAAACCATCTTTATTGTAATATTTATTATTTATATAATTAACATTTAAACTATTAACTCGATTAATCCACAATTCTTTAATATTCATTTTTTTATATTGTTCTCTTATTCTATTTACTTTTGGTAATTTTACCATAGATAAAGAAGATCTTAGTACTTGCAATAATCTATTGTCTCTATTTTTTAATTTTAAAGAGATAGCTTGTGTAAAAATATTACTATCTAAATACAAAGTTTTTAAATTAACTATATTAAATTCCACCTCTTTATTGTAAAACCTAGATATAAGTGGTTTTAATCTTGATAATAAATTGTCTTCAAATTTAGATTTGTTTAAATTTAATAAGAGTTTATAATAAGAAACAGTATTTATTTCTTTTTCCAATTGTATTCTATAAATAAAATCTCTATAAATATTATCGTAATATTTGTAAGAAACGGGATCGCTTTCACAAACGGCTATAATATCTAATAAATTTACTAAGTATTTATTTAAATTATCAATAATTAATCTTTTCTCTTGTATTAATTTGGTTCTCTTACTTAAAAATAATCTCGTTTCTTCTAAGTTTACCTCTTCAATAATATAAGATTTTAATACTTGTAATCAATTTATAAGTGAAACATTATCTTCTTGACTTTTAATTATACTTAATTTTTCTTCTAAAGATAAAAGTTTGTTATTATTTCTTGTTTGATTTTGTAAAACTTGATTAGATAAGGATAAATAATTATCTTTATTAAAAGTAGTAGAAGACGGAAATAATATAGCTTCAAGCCTTTTTAATTTACGAATTAAAACTCTTCTCTCTTCATTATATACATATAAATTAATAACAACCTTAGAACTAGTATGTTTCAATTCAGCTTTACTAATAAAGATTTTATTTACAGACAATCTTCTAAATCTAGTAGCCAAACGTTTAGATTTTAAAACTTCTTTACTAAAAAATAAATTAAAATAACTTTTAATTAATTTAATTAAATTTTTATCTGCAATACCTAAATTTTTAACTGTATTACTATTGAAGGCATAAATACTATTAAATCATTCCTTAATTGCAGGTGGAAAATGCCTTGTAGGTCCTGAAGTATTAGTTGTTAAACTTAAAGGTACAACTTTATATTTATTATTTATTTTTTTAGTAAAAATAAGAGGCTTAATATTTTGTATATTTTTAATGTTCATATTATTTATTAATTTTTTCAATACATTTAAATTATATTGCTTCAATTAAACTAAGAAATTTTATTAAAAATCTAATAGTGTAGATTTTTATTACTATAAAAGTAATAGCAATAAAAATAAGACCATATTTATAATTTTTAAATTTAATATGGTTTATTTTTAATTATATATAAGTAAAAAGATTGGGCATTATTAGAAGGATTATTATTAGTATTACTCACCTTCTAGTCGTTGAACGGGTTTGCTCACAATCAACATTAAAAATTTAAATTTTTATTTAATTAAAACTGTTGATTTAATACTTAAACAAATTTCGCTTCAAGTACACATGTTATTTGTAACATGTTATTCTTGAAATTAACCCAATTAATTACCAATAAACTTATCTTTATATACAACATAAATGTTGTAAAAAAAAATAAGACATTGGAGGACTAACATCCCTAGCGTAGCTTTTTCAAAAATCCAAGACCTTTCCTTTCTGCACCTTGTGATCATATGCCCCGCTTACGCGACTGATAGACGTGTAAGTCAAACAGTAAGGCAAGATTAAGCCATTAAACTTGACAAGTAATGAATAGAATTATTTATAAAACATTTAAATATTTATTCCAAATATATATTCTTATAAAATAACTAAAAATATTAGAAAGTACTTTCTCTTAATATTTTAATTACATCTATTTTCCATATAGTTAAAATCTTACCTGGAAAAAATTTTATTTCTAACTTAATAGATATATAACTGAATTAGTTATAGCTTACTTTAATTAAAAGTTATAGCTATACCAAATAACAAAATAAAAAAAAACACACAACAAGATTGCATATTCAGTCATTATCTCTTAATCTTTCTTAATTAACAACAAAGAAGAAAAGACAACAAGCTTACAATATTAACTTTGGATACACCCAGGTACTTTTTATGGGATCTGTGCCCCGCATAAACTGCCTCCTAGCAATTGTTCCCTTCTATAAAAAGGGTTATTTCTTATATGTAATATATAAGAAAGTAGATTAATTCTACCAATATGATAAACAAAATAAAGGTGTTTCAATTATATCTTACCAACTACCTTATACACTAAAATTTGTTCAATCATATCCAATAACTAGCAACAGTAAAGCTGCATAGGGTCTTCTCGTCTAACTAGAGGTAAACTGTATCTGCACAGTTATTCCAATTTCACTGAGCCAATCATTGAGACAGCTGTTGTATCGTTAAATCATTCATGCAAGACCGCATTTAACGGCCAGGGTATTCCGCTACCTTAGGACCCTCATCGGTAAGGCCGCCATTGATCGGGGTTTCCTTCAAAGCCAAGCTTATTTTAGTCAACTTAGCAAATCCGTTAACCAGCCGACATCGGGCAGAAATCACACTCAATACTTTGATTTATTATCTTACTGCAAAGTGCTTTGTTTTAATTAAACAGTCGTACAACACTATTCCATGCTTCCTATTCTTTACCTGATATTAATCAGGAGGAATGGCTCTCCTTATCCCTAAGTTACGGTAGTTAGTTTGCCGAGTTCCTTAATGATTGTTCACTCAAACGCCTTCGTATTCTCTACTTGCTTACTTGTGGTAGTTTCTAGGTACGGTTATTATATCACCTTTTAAGCATGCTCATCTATTCAGTTTATTGCATGTTTAAAAGACTTATTACTGTTTTTCCAGAACCTTCTTCACTTTTGTGATTAATCTATTATTTAAATTCATATATTATAGATTATACAATATATGAAAAATTAACTAAATTATAATAAAGGTTGTTACTTTGTAGACAAGATTTTCTCATCGTTTAATCCTTTAGGTATATAAACTTAGAGGCCGTTACTTTAATAAAACCATAAGCTTTAGGCGAGGGATAGTATTATATCCCTTTTTCGTTACTCATGTCAACATTATCACTTGGGTTATCTAATAATTGATCTCTTTAAGAAAAAATCTGAGATTTACCCAATGTTCTGCTACCCCATATTTATAATAAATACAATTTATACTTAAATTTATATTGATAAATATAGACAAAGTATCGGTATATTGTTTAGATCCGTTAAATTTTCGGTGCTACTATCAGTATAAATAATAAACTATTCATTAAACTAGTGCTCTGTTACGAGGTCTTCAAAAAATGGCCGCTTCTAAGCCTATTTCCTAGTCGTATAAGATATAAACTTCCTTAATTTCACTTAACAATAATTTCGGAACCTTAACCTTTGTTCTGGGCTGTTTCCCTTTAGACATACAACCTTAGCGTACTATGTCCGATTATTCAAGATTCATCATTGCCATTCCGAGTGCGAATACTCACCGATAAAATCTTCACGATCCCCCGATATATGCAAAATAATTTATAAATTATTTATAAATGAAAGTTGCCTGAGATCACAGTTCTGTACCTGCTATGATGTAACTTGAATTACCTACTTATATAGGTTTCGCAGAAAACCAGCTATCCTAGTCAGTATTGTCTTTCACTAACTTACCACAGTTCATCGGATATCTTTACAACGATAAGCCGTTCGGGCTTTTATAACCCTGACTGTAGTAAGATCACCAGGCTTCGGGTCTAATTTTAGATACTAATTCATTATTTCATAATTGGTTTATCTAGGCATTGCTGCTCGCATCTAATATTAACTCGTTGACCCATTATGCAAAAGGTACGCTCTCACTATTTACTTAAATTTTGCTTGAGCTGCTTATAAAACTACTAATTCAAACCGTTCCTTCACAGAACTATACGCTATCGCTTATATATTATATTTAGCCTTAGAGGAAGGTTCCCCTTTATATTCAAACAAGTTTAAACCCCGTTCTACTTATTTATAAAATATTTTATAATATTTACTTTAGGCTAATCTACTTTCATTCACACTAATCATAGAATCTCGTTTGATTTATTTTCCTGAAGCTACTAAGATATTTCAATTCACTTCGTTTATTACTGAATTTCTCTAAGAGTACATGTGTTATTTATTCTTCCAAACACAAATTAATTTTACACTCTCTTTAATATATAGCAAGGTATCCCTAATAGTTTCTTTATATACTTGCCTATACTACTTATGAGTAGTATAAAAGCATTATTTCTATATCATTCACATTACTAATATATATTAACACTAATATATTATAGTTATCATTTTTTTTTATTCTTATGCTTATCGGGTTACTAAGACTTGAACTTAGAATTTCCTTGACCCAAACAAGGCGTCGCACCAATTTGACCTTAACCCGTATACAGAGAATATGGGATTCGAACCCATGTAATTTATTAAATTAAACTAGTTTCAAGCTAGTCACCATCAACCACTCGGTCAATTCTCTTTATTAAAAAAAATATTAATATTTAGAATTCTTGATTCCTCAGAGAATTGAACTCCGAACACATCCTTATCAAAAATACGCTTTACCAATTAAGCTAAGGAACCTATTTATTATTAAATTGTGTAAGACAAGAGTACTCTGACTTGAACAGAGAAACGAAAGTTTGAAGCTTCCTATTTTACCAATTAAATTATACTCTTTTATATTATATTTTTAATAATTCGGAAAAGAGATGATTCGAACATCCAAATGTGTAAACATAATATTTAGCAAATATCTCGCCCTACCTATAGCAACTTTTCCTTAAATAGATAAATATATACTCGGGTCAGACCGGCTTCGATCCGGCATCTACTTTCGTGACAAGAAAGTCCTTTACCTATTAAGTTACTAACCCTAGTTAGATTAATTTACTATTAGTCGGACTTTGATCTACAGATATTATTTGAAAAGGTAATTAGGAAAGTCAGAGTTTTACTGTAAACCTATAATTATGATTATATATTTTATTACTATATAACCAATAATGCGGCCAGTCGGATTCGAACCGACACATATTCTTTGGAAGAGAACAAGTCTAACCATTAACCTATGGCCGCCTATAATATTAAGACCTGTGGGACTCGAACCCGCAATTCAATGATTAAAAGTCATGTACTTTACCAATTAAGTTAAGGTCTCTATGCAGTATATAACTTTATACTGCATGTTGAATTATATATTATTCTATATAATAAGTACTAAAATAAATATTTTTTTCCATTTTAGATACTTAAAAATTATAGCATATATAAGATATTAACTTCTCTTATTTAAGAATATATAATCATATATTAAGAACCTCAATAATAAATAGACACAAATAAAAATAATCAAACAACATCTACAAAATGTCAATATAAAATTCCTGCCTCAAGTCCAAGATGATGATTCTCGGTTGAATGATAAGCAAGTACACGTCATAAACCAACAGTTAAAAAAGCAGTACCAATCATAACATGTAATCCATGAAAACCAGTACCAAAATAGAAACACGAACCAAAAGCTCCATCACTAATAGTGAAAGATGAAACTGTGTATTCTATACCTTGGAAAGCTGTAAATATTATAGCTAATATTATTGTTACAATTAATCCATATAAGGCTCCACTTCTATTTCCTTGTATTAATGAATGATGAGCATATGTAACTGTAACACCACTTGATAATAATATAACTGTATTAAGTAAAGGTAATTCAAAGGGATTAATTGCATCTATACCCATAGGAGGTCATTGAGCACCTAATTCTACAGTTGGTGCTAAAGCACTATGAAAAAAGGCTCAAAAGATAGCTAAGAAAAATAAAGCTTCTGATAATATAAATAAAGCAACACCCATATTTAATCCTCTTTGTACGGCTAAAGTATGATTTCCTATATACGTTGCTTCACTTATAATATCTCTAAATCAAAATGACATTGAGACAACAACTGTGATAAAAGCCAACATTAAAAAATAACTTGCATGACTAAACCCGTGCATTGATAATACACCTGTAGTAGTTAAAGTTAATAAGGCTATAGATGTATAAATAGGTCAAGGAGATGGAGATACTAAATGAAAAGGATGAGCTTGAAAGTTACTTCTAGTTAAATTTGTCATTTTAATTATTATTTACTTTTAATATGCAAATAAATATACATTAAAATGTATTTATTTATTTACATACATCTAATTCATTCTATCACAAGATATTAAATATCTTATGGAGGTATTCATATCCTAAGATATATAATTTAGAAATAGTATTAATTTCAATGAGGGATAGGTGATTTGAACACCTAACCTACCGCGTGTAAAACAGCCGCTCTACCGTTGAGCTAATCCCTCTATGGAAATATTTATACACTTTTTTGTTTTATTGTTATAACAATAGCACCAACCATTGCTAATAATAAAATTATAGAAGTTAATATAAGCCATATACTATAAGTAGTATACATTACATTTCCTATACTTGTAATATGGCTAGTTTCCGCTAAGTTACCATCTCATATATTACTTGTAACAAAAGACAGCTCTCCGCTATCTAATTTATTTGTGACTAAATTAAATACTTTATTAAAAAAATCACTATAATTATTATATCACATGTCATTTAATGTATTATTTAAATCAACAGTATAACTATTGAAGCTTGCTATACTATAAGGCAGTACTTGATAAACAGGATAATTAAAAGCTATAGCTATAATTATAGCTAAAGGTATACTATTGCTAGTATCATTGAGTAACTCACTTATTCTTATATTAATAAGCATTAATATAAATAAGAATAAGATAGATACAGCTCCTACATAAACTAGTAAATAAGATAAACCTATAAAATTTATACCAAGTATAATTAAATAACTTGATATGCTAAGAAACAAACCTATTAAAAATAACACAGATACTATAGGATTCTTACTAATAATAACAAGTATACCACATATAATAGAAGCCACCGAAATAATATTTAAGACTTCAATTCTATAACCATTAGTAAAAGTTTCATTTAAAACAAAAATACTATCCATATTAGCAAAGGATTTTCTATCTCACCTACCTTTTCAGACAGAAATGGTATAAAGATATATTTAACTAAATAAATATATTTATATACTCTTATAATATATAATATAATATTAGATAGAGAATATTTTAGTTAAACATAAAATACATTATGAAAAGAAGCGTGTATAAGACTCGAACCTATATACTTTGTGTCCGTAGCACAATGCTTAACCAATTAAGCTAACACACCTTTCATTTTTGTATCTATAAATACAATTTTTCCAAGCCCTTAAGATGAATTGAACATCTATAAAAATATTAACAGTATTCCGCTCTACCGTTGAGCTATAAGGGCTTTTATTAATTTATTTTTTCCTATAAAATTTGAGTTTATATGTACAAACAATATATCATAAGACTCTATTCCTTCAGGAAAAAATAAATTGACAAAAAGTTCTTCCAACATTCAATCATGATTATCTAAATTTTCATATATCTTACTATATAAATCTATAGTTAGCTGGTTTATATCATAAAAATCTATTAAACAAGAAGTAATTTGATATGTAGAACCCAATATCTTACCATTAATATTGGTAACCGATAAGTAATACGTGAAACCAACTTTAAACTCAAAGTTTTTAGAAAGAAGATTATTATTTAAATCTTTTGAAAAAACTCTTAAGTTAAAATTTTCTCTCTTATAAGACAGTGTTATGTGAAGCATTATTAATCTATATGTTATTAAAAAAAAAGAGACAGTTTCTCTAACAAGCACAATACTAATTTAAGAATTAAATAACCTTTAGATACATATATTATATCTACTATTATAAATATCTATTTACATTTTATATATAGGAAACAAGAGATTCGAACTCTTAAAAGTATATAACTATTGAGTTTACAGCTCAACCCATCTTACCAATAATGGGAGTTTCCTTTGTATATTTTATATATACAGTACATTGTTAATATTAATTAATCCCGTGCAATTTCCACTACACGAACCGTATTTCGACTTAACACCAATCAAAGTCACGCATACGAAAACTCACTATTGTAGTATATAAATCTTATTATTTATAATAAAAAACTATAGTTTGCCAAACTTATTGCACATACTTCTTTCGGCGCCTGACGAGTGGTTAGTACCTATCTGAGATAAAATTCACCGTGACATGGTGATTCACGATTACTAGTAATTCCTTATTCATGCAGTCGAGTTTCAGACTACAATCCTTATTATATCCTATTTTTATAGATTAGCTTTTATTCACATTTTTGCATCTATTTGTCTAGGAATATGTGGCACGTCTATAGCCCACAATATTTAGGCCATGATGACTTGTCTTGGTCCCTGTTATCATATCCAATATGATGGCGAACTGCTCTATAAAATCTTTCTTATAAATAGAGCAAGGGTTTACGTTAATTTTATGGAACTAACCAAAATCTCACGACATTAACTGAAGACAGCCGTGCAACGCTTGTAATATTCCTTATATAAGAAATAATATTCAAATTGTGGTAAGGTTTTTCGAGGATTATCGAATTAAATAACATACTTCACTACTGGTTTCAGAAACGGTCTAATGATTTCAGTTCCTGCGTTGCCACATTACTCTTGAGGTGGAATGCTTACACTTTCATTTATAAACAAAACAAATCTTGTTTATGACATTCATAATTCTCTGCCTAGACTACTAGGGTATCTAATCCTGTTTGCTACCCAGGCCTTCGTCCCTCAACGTCAGTTATTAGATAAAAGGTTGCTTTCGCCGCTACCTGTCGTCATGGTATCAAAAAATTTCATCTCTACTCCATGAATACTCCCCTTCTCATATAAAACTCTAGCAATACCGTACCCTGTTTTGGACTAGTAATGCCGTCTAGGTACCCTTTAAACCTACTAAAGATGAATAACACTAGTCTTCTACGTATTACCGCGACTGCTGGCACGTAATTTGGTCAAGACACATAGATAGAAAATTGTCATTATCAGTATTCTATCTAGAATTTTATTCGACATAGTCAATACCATATCTAATTTAATTAGATATTGATTAGCCGAAGCTATACATTCTTCCAAGTCACTGGTTCAGCCATTAGGCTATTGACCAATATTCCTCACTGCTGTACTATACGTATTGGGGTTTTTTCAGACCCAATGTGATCGATCGACCTCTCAGTCTCGACTACGGAATTTTAGGCTAGTTAAGCCATTACCTTAACTACTACCTATCCGAGATATTTATTGTCATCTTAAAGCGGAAGAGGATCTTCCTTTTATTAACTTGTTATAAGGAATTTATTTTTCCTTACTTTAAGGTAGTCAAAATATCATATACTCACCTGTACACCACTTTTAATGAAATTTTAAGTTAAATTAAACGTACGATTAGCATGTGTCAAGCACTTGGACAGCGTTCATTCAGAGCCATCATCAAACTCGAAAAATTTTTTTATTATTTGTCATTATGATAATTATATTTTTTATCATTATTTTTTTTATGATAAAAACATTACTTATCATATAGACTGTAGTATTAAATATTTAATACCACTACTATTATATTTTAACTCTTATATGTTACATTATAATAAAAATGTTTTTATCATTTATAGTTGGATTAATTTAAGCCAGTTCTTGTGTAAGTTATTAGTCTAAATTAAAGCTTAATTTAGGCTTGTCTGTTCATAATTATATATTACTATATTGCGTTATAATATTATAACGCAATATATTTATAAATGTACATTGTTATATAATAATATTATATATTATTAGCAATAACATTTTTATATAATGAATAATTTCTGTATAATACCAAAGCTCTCGCTTTAACACTTGTTATAAGTGTATATATGTAATAAGCACTGGACTTTCCTATGTTATATATATATATATTATACTCTTTACATCACAACTTTTATATATTTTTGTTAAAAAAGCATTATCTTTATACTACATTATATATATAAGATATATAATATATATTTAATGTAAATCTAAACCATCTTTTATATAGCTACTAGTAAGTACTACAAAAACTTGAGCTTGTATAAATGCAATACCAAGTTCTAATCCAGAAAAGGCTATTATAAATACTAATGGCACTAGACCTAAAAAAAAGAATATAAATCCTGAAGTCATGATATTATATGTGAAACCTGCTAATATATTTAATAACATATGTCCACTTAATATATTAGCAGCCAATCTAAGTCCTAATGAAATATTTCTAGCTAAATATGAAATAAATTCTATTAAAACTAATAAAGGTAATAGACCTAAAGGACAACCAGCCGGTACTAATAAAGAGAAAAACTCTAATCCATGTTTTTGAAAACCTAATATAGTTGCACCTAAAACTACAGTGAAACTAAGAGCAAATGTTAATATAAAATGACTAGTTGATGCAAAACTATAAGGAACCATTCCTATTAAATTGTTAATCAATATGAAAATAAACAAAGTATATATAAACGGAAAATATATTTGTCCACTTTTTGCATTTATTTGATTTGTTACTATACTGTGTATAGTAGCATATAATGATTCTTGACTAATTGATCATCTATTGCTTACTACTCTATTGTAATTTGTCGCTAACAAATTTAATGATAAAATTAAGAAAGCTCCAATTGTTAGATATAATCCTATATTAGTTAAAGATATGTGTATATTAGCTAATAAAGGTGCATCTATACTTAATAAATTTCTTATTTCAAATTGGTCTAAAGGACTAGAAACTTCTGTAAATAGATAATTAAACATATACTTATATTGTTTTAATTTTTATTTAAATATACACATGAAGGTTAGTGCATTATATAAACATAATATATCATTTTTAATATATTACTAAACCATATGATAAAATTGAGCAAATAGGATTATAGAAAACTAATAAATAAAACTTTTATAAGAGAATACATAATTTATCTATTCATTATAATTTATTTATTATAATTTACTAATAAACATACGACTTAAAAATAGACGAACAAATCTTGGTAATATATATTTTGAAAATATATATATCATTGTTACAAGTAATATAAAAGCAAATGTTACTTCATTTATAAAATAGAAAGGTACTAATTGTGGCATTTGTTGTTTATATTTGTGATTATTCAACATTTTACTTTATCTTATTACGCTATATTATATTATGTAATAAGACTAAGTAGATTTATATGTTTATATCTGTCTATAGATAGAGATTTTATAGGTAGATTAATATGATAAATAATATTAACATAATTTATTTAATAGATATATTTATCAAGATATTTAAGATAGATATATTAAAGAAGAAACTGAATAATGTAAACCATCCAATATTGGAGCAGGATATATCCCTAATACAACAGTAAATAATACTAATGTAAATAGCATGTAAAACTCACGTTTATTAATATCAACTATATTAGCTTCAAAATATTTAGAAAATGATCCACCAAATGCTATTCTATTAAATAGAAAAATAGTATATGCAGCAGAAAATACTATAGAAGAACTAGCTATAATACCTAATAAAGGTATTCTTTCAAATACACCATATAAAGACATAAATTCTCCTATAAAATTTAAAGTAAGAGGAGCACCACAGTTACCTAAAGATAAGATAAAGAATAAAATAGAAAATAAAGGCATTACTTGTGCTATACCTCTATAATAAGTTATTAACCTAGTACCCGATCTATCATATAAGACACCTCCAGCACAAATAAATAGTCCGCTCGAAACAAATCCATGTGCTAATCCCAAAGCTATTCCACCTTCTATACCTTGTATTGTATTGCTAAATACACCTATAAGATATACAGCAGCATGACTTACAGAACTATATGCGATAAGTTCCTTAATGTCTATAGTCCTTAGAGTACTAAGACTTGCATATATTATTGTAATAACACCTATAAGATATACTATATAAGTATAATCCAAAGAAGCTTTAGGCAATAAAGGTAATATTAATCTAAATATACCATATAAACTTAATTTTAATACAATAGCTGCCAAGATAATACTACCGCTTAAAGGTGATTCTACATGAGCTTTTAATAATCAAGTGTTTAAAAATATAGTGGGTGTTTTAACTGCAAATGCTATGAATATACCATAAAATAAGAATAATTGTGTAGAATAATTAAAATTTGTTTTATATAAAGCATCAAAGTCTGTAGTACCCATTATAGAAGACATTGTAAGAATAGATAATAATAAAAATAAAGATCCTAATAATGTATATAAAAACAAATAAAAACTAGCTCTTACTTTATTAGTTGATCCAAATAGTCCTATTAATAAAAATAAAGGTGGTAATATACTTTCGAAAAAAATATAAAACAATAAGATATCTAACACTAAGAACACTGCTAATAACAAGCTTTCTAACAATAACATTATTATTAAGAAAGATCTTATATTATCATTTATTGATGTTCAATTAGATAATATTGCTATAGGCATTATTATAGTTGTTAATAATACGAAATAAATTGATAATCCATCTACACCCAAATAAAAATCATAAGAATTTATTTGATAATATTCTTGTACAAACTGAAATTGGTTAGTACTAAAATCAAATAGTATAAATACTATTAAAGAAATAATAAGATTAATTATAGATGTACTTAAAGCAATAATTTTAATACGCTTAATAATTACAAGTGATAATTCATAAGATAAGCTTGTTGATATAATGAATATACCTATTAAGGGAATTAATAACAAAAGGGAAAGTAACATATTTTATTTATAAGAATAACAAAAATAAAATTTCCATCAAGAAAATAATCTTTACTAACACTACATAAAATTATATAGTAAATACACATAAATTATAATTTAATATATTTCATTATTTTCTAATATTAAACTAAATTTAAAATAAACTAATATTACTTGGTATTATTTCAAAACTATATAGGATACAAGGAACTACTACAATAAATGCAATTACTATTGGCAACAATACTGTTCAACAGAAAGACATTAATTGATCGAAACGTATTCTAGGAAAAGAAGCTCTAATTCATATAAAAACAAAAATCATAATACATGATTTCAGTCCTAAACTCAAACCATAAATCAATCCTTCTAATATAGGATCTGAAAATAAAACACCTTTATTACCTAAGTACTCTAAATAAAAATCAAAATTTATATATTGAATTAAAGTAAATAAAGGTAAATAATCATATAAATAACCACCTAAAAATAATATAGTTGTTAAAACACAAATTAATACAATACTTGCATATTCAGCTAAAAAGAAAAAAACAAATATTACTGCAGCATGTTCTGTCATAAAACCACTAACAAGCTCTGATTCAGCTTCAGCTAAATCAAAAGGGGCTCTATTAGTTTCTGCCACTGATCCTATGAAGAATATCAAAAATATAGGAAATAAAGGTATTATGAATCATATAGCTCTTTGAGCTTCTATGTTAACAGTTAGATTTAAACTACCTGTTAACATAATTACAAGCAATATTGCTGAACTTAATATCAATTCATAACTAATTAATTGAGCAGTACTTCTAAGTGAACCCAAAAAAGCATACTTACTATTAGCACTTCAACCCGCTAATAGTATACCATATGTAGCTAAAGAAGAAACAGCCAACATATATAAAATTCCTAGGTTATAATCGCTTATAGCTAATCCAGGTCCAAAAGGTATAACAGCATAACCTAATAAAGAGAAAATTAAAGTTATTATAGGACCAAGGAAGAATAATATTAAATTAGCTTGTGTAGGAGAAACATATTCTTTTAAAAGAAGCTTTAATGCATCCGCAAATGCTTGTAATAAACCATAATATCCAACAATATTAGGTCCTAATCTTCTTTGCATACTTGCCATAGTTTTTCTTTCGGCAACTGTTACATAAGCTACTGTTAATAATACAGGAACGGTAACTAACAAAACCTCTATTATAGAAATTAAAGTAGGTAAATATAACATCTTTTATTCACTCAGAAATAATCTAATTTAATTAATATATAAATATTATAAACATATCATATACATATATATTAATTAAATATTAGTCTAACAATAATTTAATTCTATAGCTAAGATATTACAAAAGTTTAAATATTATTAATCTTTCTTTATAATATATCTTAATACTATATTTACCTATTATTTATTAAAAAAGCTTTGTCTCAAAATAATATGAAATTAGAACAAAACCAAAAAAGAAGACAAGTATATTAAAAATATACCTGTCTTATATTATTCTTATCCAAGACTCGAACTTGGATCTAGATATTAGAAGTATCCTGCTCTACCATTAAGCTAATAAGAGTATAGCAAACATGCTAAGTTTGCTATATATATATATATATAAGACAAATTACTATTAATATGAAGCTTTAATAATTAAGCAACGTATAATAATAAGAAAGCCATCATAAGAGCGAATAATCCAGTAGCTTCAGCAAAAGCGAATCCTAAAATGGCGTATGAGAATAATTGACCTCTTAATGAAGGATTTCTAGCTACACCTAAGATCAATGCACCGAAAACTACACCAATTCCTACACCTGCTCCTATTAAACCTGTAGTTGCTAAACCTGTACCTATAATTTTTGCTGCTTGTATCATGTAACATATATTTATATACAAATCAAGGAAACCTTGATTAATTTAAAATACTTAATAATAAAGTTATTTTCTTTGGTTTATCAAAATACATAAAAATGTGTTTGGATAAACGACAATAATAACTAGTCTTCATCGTCTTTATTTATAAATTAATTTATTATAATACAAAATATTTTTTCTCTTCACTTACTTATATAAAAGATATAAGGGATATGGAGGGATCGAACCCCTAATTTAAGATCTGCAATCGAAACGCAGAACCATCTGCTACATAACCCTAGAGTAATAATAATTACTCAAAAAAAAATATTTACTTATCCTAAACAACCTGAACAAATTACGGCTTGACAAAATTCACAGAAATGTACTACTGAATTAAGATTAGCTGCAACATTATGTGTAGGTAAACCAAAATCACAGGTCACATTTAATATAGATGAATCTATTGCTAATTCTTTTCAACAATGTGTACAATTAGCTATAGTAGCTATTTTAGCTTGGTGACAAAATAAACAAAATCCTATTATGTTATGTATACATGCAGTACCTAAAGGTAAACTTACAAAAGCATGAGGTTTAGGTGGACTAGTAAGTGCTCATTCTAAAGAAATATAACTTCTATTTAATAATGCTTGTAAACTATCACTATAAAACTCAGGAGTTAATCAAGGATATCTACTTGTAGGACGAGCTTCTACTAATTGTACATATACAATATATAAGAATAATCAAGTGGCAACCACACTTATTATACTACCGAAACTACTCACAATATTTCAACCTGCAAAAGCATCAGGATAATCACTAATTCTTCTAGGCATTCCTTGTAATCCTAAGAAATGTTGAGGGAAAAATGTAACATTAACACCTATAAACATTATTCAAAAATGTACTTTACCTAATAATATATTATATTCTAATCCTAAGATCTTAGGTACTCAAAAGTATCATGCACTAAATAATGCGAAAACAGCACCCATACTTAAAACATAATGGAAGTGAGCAACAACATAGTAAGTATCATGAAAAGCAATGTCAAGAGAAGCATTAGCTAAAACAACTCCACTTAACCCACCTATTGTAAACATAAAAACAAAACCTAAAGCAAATAACATACTAGGTGTTAATTCTAAAGATCCTCCATAACATGTTGCTAATCATGAAAATATTTTAATACCTGTTGGAACAGCAATAATTAAAGTAGCAGCCGTAAAATAAGCTCTAGTATCAACATCTAATCCTACAGTATACATATGATGACTTCACACAACGAATCCTAATATTCCGATAGACATCATAGCATAAACCATACCTAAATATCCAAACACACTCTTGTTAGAACTAGCTGATATTGTAGTACTTATTATACCAAATCCTGGTATAATTAATATATAAACTTCAGGGTGACCGAAGAATCAGAAAAGATGTTGATATAAGATAGGATCACCACCACCTGCAGCTTCAAAGAACGATGTGTTAAAGTTTCTATCAGTTAAAACCATTGTAATTGCACCAGCAAGAACGGGTAAAGATAATAATAATAACACGGCTGTAACTAATATAGCTCATCCAAACAAAGCTAATTTATGTAATCTTATACCTGGACTTCTCATGTTAAGTATGGTCGTTATAAAGTTTATTGCACCTAGTAAACTACTTATACCTGCTAAATGTAATGCAAAAATAGCTAGATCTACACTAGGTCCACTATGACTTTGTATTCCACTTAAAGGTGGATATAAAGTTCAACCTGTACCTGCTCCGTTTTCTATACCACTAGCAAATAAAAATAATAATAAACTAGGTGGTAATAGTCAGAAACTTATATTGTTTAATCTAGGAAATGCCATATCTGGACCTCCTACCATTAATGGTAATAAAAAATTACCAAATCCTCCTATCATAGCTGGCATAACTAAAAAAAATATCATTAATATAGCATGAGCAGTAATGATACTATTATATAATTGATTATCAGCTATATATTGAACACCAGGTCCACTTAATTCTAATCTAATTAAAACTGAAAAAGCTGTTCCTAACAGCCCTGAAAATACTGCAAATATAAGATATAATGTACCAATATCTTTTGCATTTGATGATAAAAATCATCTTTCTGTTCAAAGTGAAATACTTGATCTTAAATTGTTTTGCATGGTAATTTCTTCTATGTTAATATTTTGTCTTGTTACGTTATATGAAACAAATGATGAATTATTATAAATATTTGTCATTGATTGATTATATTATTAACACTATGCTTTATATTTAAATAAGATAATATAATTTATTATCAGCAGTAGGTAGGGTAATTATTTAAAAACGAAATATTTTAATAGATAAATACTAATAAAATATTTTGCAATTAAAAACTAATTAATTGCAAGAAGATATATAGGAATCGAACCCCCATTTAATCATTAGAAATTGTTTATTTTCAAAATAAATCAAGTAATTAATCTGCAGAACCATCTGCTATATACCTTTGGGATAATCATCAATACTATTAATGATTAAGTTTTCATTTACTTAATAACTAATAATTTAACATAAATATCTAATTTAGTCATGACAATATCTCTATAAAATAAAAAGATTTGCTTATAAGTAAATTTCCTTTCAATTAACTTTTATATTTATTTAATTCTAATTCAATTAAACTGTTTTCAAGTAAACTAATTAACGGAACAACAATTAAATAATGTGAGAAATAAATAACTGTACTAATTTGTCCAAACTCTATGAAAGGAGATTCTACGTGTTTAGCTCCTAATACCATTAATACTAAAAAATTAGCCACAAATACATAGAAAGCTATTTTACTTAAAGGTCTAAATTGTATACCTCTACTTCTACTTAAATCAGTAAATGGCATTGCTAGTAAAGCTAATATAGCACTAAACATAGCAATAACACCTAATAATTTATTAGGTATAGATCTTAGTATAGCATAAAAAGGTAATAAATATCATTCAGGGACTATAGCTGGAGGAGTTTGCATAGGATTGGCCATAACATAATTTTCACTATCTCCTAGTGCATTAGGCATAAAGAATACAAATATACTTAATACTACAATAAATAGGAATATTGTTATTAAGTCTTTAAAAAGAAAATAAGGAGCGAAAGGCAATCTGTCATAATTACCTGAAACTCCTAGAGGATTACCTGATCCTGCACTATCATGAAGTGCAATTAAGTGCATTAAAACTAATGCGGCTAAAACAAAAGGCAGTACATAATGTAATGAGAAAAATCTATTTAATGTAGCATCATTAACACTGAAACCCCCTCAAATAAATTGAACTATGTCTTGTCCAACTCAAGGTATAGCACTCATAAGATTAGTAATAACAGTAGCACCTCATAAGGACATTTGTCCATATGGCAGTACATACCCTAAGAAAGCTGTAGCCATCATTAATATAAATATTATTGTACCTATAGTTCATACTATTGTTCTAGGAGATTTGTAAGATCCATAATATAGACCCTTTCCTATATGTAAATATACTAAAAAAAAGAAAGCCGAAGCTGTATTACTATGTAAATAACGTATTAATCAACCATTATTAACATCACGCATTATATGTTCTACTGAGTTAAATGCTTCTAATACACTAGGGTTGTAATGCATTGCTAAAGTTACACCTGTAATTATTTGTATGGCTAAACAAAAAGCTAATAAGGATCCAAAGTTTCATAAATAACTTAGATTGCTTGGTTGTGGTGAATCTATTATATAAGAATTAACCAATCTTAACAAAGGATGACTTTTAAAAATTCTCATGTTCTATTTTAAATTATAATTTTTATTTAAATAAATTAATTGAAAAAAGAATAAATTCTTTTTAATCTTTAGATGTCAACAGGCATATGTAAATATATTTTTATATATCTATACGATCAAAAATCGTTTACTTTTTATTAAAAAAAAATAAGATATCCAATCCTACTAATGAATAAAACAAAAATTTAATACAAGATAATAATAATAAGTAAATATAAAATTTATATATTATATAATATAGTATTAAAAAGAAAGGTTAAAAACTTAATTATATCTTCTACTATTGTTAATTAATATTATTATATTTAAAAAATATAAGTATAAACTAAAACTTAAATACATTTAACTCAAAGTTCTTAATAATAATAATAATAATATTAACAAGAATAAATATGTTTAATATATACTATTAAGTTTAAATTTTACAGTTGTAAAAAAAGATAATAAAATCAATAATAATAAACTATTATCAAATAAAGAAAGATAAGGAATTAAAATGTAAAATATAAGACCAATTAAAATATATAAGGCATAACTAGTTATAACCCCTGTATTTAAGACAGACATACTTTTACTTAAATACAATAATCCCTTTTCTAAACCATAAGGTCCTAATAACTCCACACTTCCTTTATCTAAAATCTTAGTAGTTTGACCACCTAGTTTTAAAATAAAATTAGTAATATATTTATTATATAAAAGTTCGATGAAAAAACGCTGATTAAAAAAACCAAATATATTGTAACCTAATCTACTTAATTTGAAACTAATAATAACTTTGGGCATAAATTCCGATAAAATTATTGCTAAAATACTAAGTGAAACAGTAAAAAATAAAGGTAATAATTTAAATAAAGTGGGAACAGCAAATTCGGTATTTAACATAATTTCTCGTATAGGATGAATGAAAATACTATTATCCACAAAGAAACCTGAACCCAAACCAATAAATATATCTTTGCATACATACCCAAAAAATATAGAAAAAATAGCTAATATTATTAAAGGTAAGCTCATAAATATATCCCCTTCGTGTGCGACACTATGACCATTTTTATAATTAATTATAGGTCCATTAGGATTAGTTAAAAAAGTTAAATATAATACTTTAACTGAATATAATGTAGTAAACATAGCACCAATAGTTGCTATAAAATAAACTACTGTACCACTAAAATAAAACTGACCAAATGTAGACTCTAAAATAAAATCTTTACTATAAAATCCTGTCATAAAAGGAAAGGCTACTAAACTGAGACTTGCTATTAACATAACTGAATATGTTAAAGGTAAATATGGTCTTAATCCACCATATTTTCTAAAATCTTGGTTATCAGCTACTGCATGTATTACAGCACCTGCTCCTAAAAATAATAATCCTTTATAAAAAGCATGGTTTATTAAATGAAATAAAGCAATATTATACGATGATAAACCTACAGCTATTACCATCATACCTAATTGACTCATAGTACTATATGCAATAACTTTTTTAATATCTTGTTGGAATAAACCAATAAGACTACTAAATACTGTGGTTATTGCCCCTAATCATAAACATAATACCAAGACAGTTGAGCTATATTCTATTATAGGACTAGTACGCATTAATAAGT
>Ga0335072_10001762_pt1 | contig 34423 bp, 25 predicted proteins | sample Lox_Sample_21_FD_206725 | JGI IMG/M metagenome (GOLD analysis project Ga0335072, IMG submission 206725) | Soil microbial communities from Loxahatchee National Wildlife Refuge, Florida, United States - Lox_Sample_2.1 | ecosystem: Environmental > Terrestrial > Soil > Wetlands | place: USA... | reverse complement strand
CACACGTACCTGAACACTGTTCGAGTAGATCTCTCGATATTCGTCGGCCTGGGTGAGCTGGATCTTAGGTTGCGATGGATTCATATGCCCCACCAGACTACCGCAACGGTTGAATTGAGCCCTTCCACTCGCTGCGCTCGCTCGGGATTCGGGCTGCTTCCCGAGCCGCCCACACCACGCCTCAAGCTACAATCGAACTGGCGTCGGCGTCGCAAACGGAGTGCGAGAGTGGCGGAATTGGCAGACGCACCAGACTTAGGATCTGGCGGGGCAACCCATGGGGGTTCGAGTCCCCCCTTTCGCACCACACTTCAAGCGGCCAGAAATTCGCCGTGCCGGATTTCGCCCGGTGAAAACTCATCGACGTAACACCAGACCCAGTCCTCGTCCGGTTCCACGGAACGCATCAGCGGATGCTTCGTTGCATGAAAGTGCTTCGTCGCGTGTTTGTTCTTCGATGAGTCGCAGCAACCGACGTTCCCGCATTCCAGACACATCCGCAGGTGGACCCAGCGGTCGCCCATCTTCACGCATTCTTCGCACACGTGTGTCTTCGTGCTCGTCACTTTGATGGTTCCCAGATGTGAACATTGCCCGGCCATTGCCTTCTCCTCTCGCGTTTGAGCTTACCCTCGTTTTTGTCCGATTCTCGAGTCCCTAGACCGCCCGCTCCAGCGCGCCGCGATCCCACTGCCCGAAACGCGCCGCCGCCTGATAGGTGCTGCGGCAGAACTCCAGCAGCGCACGGCTGGGTGAGGCACTGCTTCGCACATCGTCGTACATCAGCAGAAACTCACCGAGCCCTTTGTCCCAGCGCGCCGCGTCCGGACGCACGCGCGCCTCGGCGAATCCAACCGGAACCGGGGCCGCGTAGGAATAGAATGCCGCACCCGGCACATTGCCGCCTCCCGGCCAGAAGCCCACGCTGCTCACTTCATGCGAATAGGCTTCGCGCGTGACAGAATCGGCCCCGGGCCGCTCGGGCGCCCTGCGGCCCGAGAATCGCGTGACAGCCAGATCGAAGCTCCCCCAGAAAAAATGTACAGGGCTCACTTTGCCGATGAACTCCGACCGAAAATCCTGGAATACGGCATCCACGCTGAGCAGGGCCTTCCAGAACCTTTCGGCCATCGGAGCATCATAGGCCGCATGCACTGTGTCCTGATCGAAGCGGATGGGGTTGGGTACTTCAACAGGCATGGGCCAGATCGCGACTTCGATCCCCGCGTCACCCAACATGGCCATGCAGGACTTATAGAACTCCGCAACCGTCATCGGCTTCAGCGCGAGTGTCCGGATCGCCCCCTCGCTGGTTTCGAGAACCAGTTGATGCGCGAGGAAATCGAAGCGCAGTTCGAAGGCTTGCGCGCCACAGGGAATCCGCGATGTCGTGAGCCCGCGAGCCGTGACATACAGGGGCACGTTCCACCAGTGATTTACCAGCGGAGTCAGCTTGAGGCGCACCTTGCCCACGATCTGCGTCCACATATGCAGGGTGGCATAGGTGTCCTTCCAGTCGTCGAGCGGAAGTGACGGCCAGCAGGCCGGATCATCGGGAAGCGCGATCTTGGGCATGCGGGGGCTACCTCTGGTCGAAGAGACTTCTTCCCTGATGGATGCGGCAGGTGAGAAAGCGATGTGGAATCTCGTGCCGCGTCTGAAACGCGAGCACCATCATATCCGGCGAAGGCAGAAGATGCCTGGACGGCGAGTCATCAGGCAAGGATCGGCACGCCCGCAAACTCCGTCTGAATCCTCGCCTTCCATTCCCGCGGGCCGGTCTCGTGCACCGAGGTTCCCTGGGCATCGACCGCGACGGTTACCGGCATGTCCTCAACCTCAAACTCATAGATCGCCTCCATGCCGAGATCTTCGAACGCGACAACCCGTGCCGCGCGAATGGCCTTTGACACGAGATACGCCGCACCGCCTACTGCCATGAGATACACGGCGTGGTTGTCGCGAATCGCCTCGACGGCCGCCGGTCCGCGCTCGGCTTTCCCGATCATCCCCAGCAGGCCAGTCTGCTCGAGCATCTGGCGGGTGAATTTGTCCATACGCGTCGCCGTCGTCGGACCCGCGGGCCCCATGACTTCTTCGCGGACCGGATCCACGGGCCCTACGTAATAGATAAAGCGATTCGTGAAATCCACGGGGAGTTTCTCGCCGCGGTTCAGCATATCGGTCATGCGTTTGTGGGCTGCATCCCGCCCGGTGAGCAGTTTGCCGCGCAGCAGAAGAACTTCGCCCGGCTTCCAGGTCGCTGCCTCTTCGCGCGTGACGGTATCCAGATTCACTCGTCGCGCCGCAGACACGTCGTAGGTCAGTTCCGGCCAGTCTTTGAGCGAGGGCGGATCGAGCGCCACGGGCCCTGATCCGTCCAGCACAAAGTGCGCGTGCCGTGTTGCAGCGCAATTGGGGATCATCGCCACCGGCAGATTGGCTGCGTGCGTCGGGTAGTCGCGTACTTTGACGTCGAGAACGGTCGTCAGCCCGCCCAGGCCCTGCGCTCCGATGCCGAGTTGGTTCACCTTTTCGTAGATTTCGATGCGCATCTTTTCCAAATTGTTCTTCGGCCCGCGGTCAAGGAGTTCCCGCATGTCGATGGGGTCCATCAGCGATTCCTTGGCCAGCAGCATCGCCTTTTCCGCCGTGCCGCCGATGCCGATCCCCAGCATGCCCGGCGGGCACCAGCCGGCGCCCATCGTGGGCACCGTTTTCAGCACCCAATCGACGACCGAGTCTGAAGGATTCAGCATGACGAACTTCGACTTCGCCTCGCTGCCCCCCCCTTTGGCGGCAACGATCACCTCCACTTCGCCGCCTTTGACCATCTCAATGCTGACGACCGACGGGGTATTGTCGCGTGTGTTCCTGCGCGCCCCCGCCGGATCGGCGAGGATCGAAGCCCGCAGCGTGTTGTCCGGGTTGAGATAGGCCCTCCGCACGCCTTCGTCGGCCATCTCCTGGACGGTCATGCTGGCGTCCCAGTGGACGTCCATGCCGATCTTCACAAAGACGGTCACGATGCCGGTGTCCTGGCAAATCGGGCGATGGCCCTCCGCGCACATACGCGAGTTGACCAGGATCTGCGCTATGGCGTCTTTCGCTGCCGGCGACTGCTCGCGTTCATAGGCCCGTGCCAGGCTGGTAATGTAATCCACCGGATGGTAGTAGCTGATGTATTGCAGAGCGTCCGCCACGCTCTGGATGAAATCTTCCTGCCGAATCGTAGCCATCTCAAACCACCTGCTTTCAGGGTAATTGACTCGCCGCGCCCGGAACTCAATCGGGAAGGCGATGAGTTCGGCCACGGCGACTCCCAACCGTCGGAACGGCCCCTGCGGCTACGACCTTTGGGGAAGTCCATCCCACGCCGGCGTCATTAAATTCGGGACGCAAACTGCCGTTCTTTACAGTGAACGATTGTTCGAATCCGCAAAAGAAACCGTTTTCCCATGAACCGCAAGAGTGAGTCGAAGAAGCAGTCGCCCCTGGTGTGGCACCTCGCAACCACCTGTTCTGCCGTGTTTCTGGGTTTCGTCCTGACGGTAAGGATGTGCTCTGGACGGCTGGCGGGCGGAGAGTCGTCGTGGGCGCTCGGTCTGGCTGAACTCAGCTCAGTGGGCATTGCTTTAGCGTGTCTTCTCCTTAGCCTGCTCTATTGGCTGGCGTCTCGCCGCAATCGCCGGCGAGAGCTCGAAAGCTATCTGCTCCAGGTCTTTCTCGAACACATTCCGGACAATGTCTTCTTCAAAGACCGCCGCAGCCGTTTTGTGCGGGTCAGTCACAGCATGGCGCAGCGTTTCAATATGCCTTGTCCCGCTGCCATGGTCGGGAAGACCGACTTCGACTTCTTCAGCGACGAACATGCCGACCAGGCCTTCGCCGATGAACAGCGTATTCTTTCCACCGGCGAGGCCCTCACCGGAATCGAGGAGAAGGAGACGTGGCCGGATGGCCGCGAGGCGTGGGTGCTGACCACCAAGGTTCCGCTCCGCGACCGGGGCGGCCGCATGATCGGCACCATGGGCATCGCGCGCGACATCACAGATCGCAAGCAGGCTGAGGTCCGCATCTGCCATATGGCTCTGCACGACGAGCTGACCGGTCTGCCCAATCGCGCGCTGCTGCATGACCGGCTCGTGCAGGCGATTGCGCTCGCCACGCGCAACTGCAAACGCGTCGGCTTGCTGATGCTTGATCTCGATCACTTCAAATCGATCAACGATTCGCTCGGCCACTACGTTGGCGACGCTGTGCTCCAGGAGGTGGCCCGCCGGCTGACGGCGTCGCTGCGGGAGAGCGATACGGTAGCTCGCATCGGCGGCGACGAATTTGTGATCGCGATTCCACTTGCCGGCAGTTCGGAGGAGATCCAGCAGGCGGCGGAACGTGTCCAGCTCACTCTGAACCGGCCCTTCCGGATCGAAGGGCACGAAGTTCACATCGGGGTCAGCATCGGCATTTGCGAGTACCCTGCCGACGGCGAACAGCCGGACATCCTGCTACAAAACGCCGATTCCGCGATGTACCAGGCCAAAAATGCGGGCCGCGGCGCGTGCCTCGCCTTCTCTGCGGAGATGACGGAAGCCACGCGGCGGCGGCAGAAGATGCTGCACGATCTGCGCCACGCCCTGGCCCGTGGAGAATTTTCACTCAACTATCAGCCCCTGGTTTGCACAACGACCGGAGTCATCACCGGCGTGGAAGCGCTGCTGCGCTGGCACCATCCGGAGCTGGGTTCGATTCCGCCCAGTCAGTTCATCCCCCAACTCGAGGAGCTTGGGCTGATGGCCGACGTGGGACGCTGGGTTCTCAACACCGCCTGCAGCCAGAATGCCGAATGGCAGCGCCAGGGAATTCCGCCGGTGCGCATGGCCGTCAACCTCTCCGCCCAGCAATTCAGCCGCGGGGATCTGGTCGGCATCGTCGAAAGCATCCTTCAGGAAACCGGCCTCGATGCGAAATGGCTCGATCTGGAACTGACCGAAAGCCTGACCATGGACGAGTCCGAGGTCACCATCGCCGCAATGCGCAACCTCAAGAGCCTGGGAGTCAGCCTCTCGCTCGACGACTTTGGCACCGGCTGGTCTTCGCTGAGCTATCTCCGGCGATTCCAGTTCGACCGGATCAAGATCGACCGCTCGTTCATGCGCGACCTTGCTTCTCAGCCGGCCGCCGAAACCGTGGTCCGCAGCATCATCAACCTCGGCCACAACCTCGGTCTCACGTGCATCGCCGAAGGGGTCGAAACCCGCCAGCAACTGGACTATCTGCAAAAGCAGATGTGCCCCGAAATCCAGGGATACCTCTGTAGTCCAGCCGTGCCCGCGGACCGTTGCGCTGAAATCCTGCGTACGCGCAGTTTCCCGCTGCCGGCGCCGCACCATCATCACAACGATGAGGCGGAGGACGCAATGCGCGGCGTCCCGCTCGCCCCGATGACAACGTAGGTCAGCCTCAATAACCGCGAAGGCGATCGTCCCGGACCGGACAATCTCCGCCCGTCGCACTGCCCATTTCCGAACAATCCCCTTCGCTTCCGGACATCCCGGAGTCTCCGCGCGATCCCCAATCGTCTCAGAAATCAGCCTTTTGTCCCCGCCCGACGGTGTTCAGGACCGGCGCTACAATTGCTGATTCCAAACCGGAGAGATGCGCGCATGACTTCTCTGCCCCAGGACCTTCGCTACGCCCTGCGACAACTCAGAAAATCTCCCGCGTTCGCCCTCACCGCGATTGTGACCCTGGGGCTTGGCATTGGCGTCAACGCAGCAATGTTCTCGGTCATCGAGCAGGTGCTGCTGCGGCCGTTGCCCTATCACAACGCGTCGCAGCTGGTCGAGATCGCGCCGCATCCGCTCAGTGGCGGCGGCTTTGACCCCGCTTCCCTGCCCGATGTGCGGGACTGGCAGGCGCGTACCCATGTCTTTTCCGACCTGGCCTGGTGGACCATCCAGGTTCCCACACTCGGCGGTCGCGACAATCCCGAACTTGTAGCGCAGATCAGTGCCAGTTCGAACCTCTTTGATGTGCTCGGCGCGCAGCCGGCCATCGGTCGCAGCTTTCTTCCCGAGGATGCCCAACAGAGCCGCGCACAGGTGGTCATTCTGGGCGACGCGACCTGGCATAAGGTCTTCCATGCCGACCGTTCGGTTGTCGGCCGCTCGGTGCCAATCAATGGCGAGCCCTACACCGTCATCGGGGTCATGCCGCCCAACTTCCAGTTCATGCAGGAGACCAGCGACGAGATTTATTCGCCGCTGCCCATGGACCGTTCCTTCGAGGACCGCGGCAACTCCTCGCTCTCCGCAGTCGCCCGCCTTCGCCCCGGCATCTCAGTCGAGCAGGCACAGCAGGAGATCACGGCGGTCCATGCCCAGTTACTGCGTGATTATCCCGGCAGCGAATCTTCGGAACCTGTTGGCGTGGAGTCCCTGCGCGACGTCGCGACCGAGAATGTCCGCTCCGGCATCTATGCCCTCGATGCCGCCGTTGCCGTGGTGTGGCTCATCGCCTGCGCCAACCTTGCCGGCCTCATGCTGGCCCGCGCCAACGCGCGTCGCCGTGAACTGGCCATCCGTGGCGCTCTGGGCGCGGCCAAATCCCGTCTCGTTCGGCAATTCTTCACTGAGAGCCTGCTCGTCAGTATTCTCGGCGGGGCCGCCGGTCTTCTTGCCGCCTGGGCCTCCCTGCGTATCCTCAGCCATTACCTGGCCGACGCCATCCCCTTCGGCAGACACATCCACATCGATGCCGGCGTCTGCGCCGCTCTGATTCTCTTCTCCTGCCTTTCCGCTGTCCTTTTCGGGGTCGGCCCTGGTCTCTACGGCGCCAATCTGCCCGTCCAGGAAGGCCTGCGCGACGGCGCTGCCGCTTCGGGCACCAGCCGCAAACACGCACGCTGGCGCGACACTCTGGTCATCGGCGAGATCGGCATGACCCTCGCGCTGCTGATCGCCGCCGGCTTGCTGATCCAGACCCTGTGGCAGCTGCGCCACGCGAACCTTGGCTTCGCGCCCGAACAGGTGGATGCCACTTCGATCTTCATGCCGACCCACGGGGCATGGTGGGAAGGCGGCGATGCCAAAGCTCCCAGCATCGTCACCGGTTTCTACGATCCGCTACAGGAGAAACTGCGCCACACCCCCGGCATCGAGTCTGTGGGCATGGCGACGATTCGTCCCTTCACGACCAGCCACTTCACCCTGGGAGTCTGGCCTGCCGATCAGCCCGAGCCTTCCCAGAAGGACAAGGCGGGCGCCGCGGTACGCGCCAGCAACGCTGACTATTTCCGCACCATGGGCATCGCTATTACCAGCGGTCGCGGTTTTCAGGAGACCGACCACGCAGGGGCTCCCCTCGCCGTCGTGGTGAATCAGGAATTTGTTCGCCGCGTCCTCCGGGGACGCGATCCCCTGGGCGTGAAGCTCAAATGGGACGACGATGACAAAACCCTCACCGCCATCATCGTTGGCACGATCGCCGATGTTCACCAGGAATCAGCGCGCGCCGCATCGTCTCCCGAAATGTATTTTGATCTCGAGCAACTTACGCCTGGACAGGACATGTACTCTATCCTCGCCGGCTTCCACATGGATGTAGTGGTGCGCACCCGCCTCGCTCCTGAAGCGGCTTTTGGCGTGGTTCGGGATGCAGTTCACGCGCTGAATCCGAACCTGGCCTTCGCCGAACAGATCACCATGCAACAAGTCGTGGACAATTCTCTCGGTGCACAAACGCTTGCCGCTCGGCTGCTCGGCATCTTCGGCTTCGCCGCTCTGCTGATCGCGATCGCGGGCATTTACGGTCTGCTTGCCTACTCCGTGAGCCAGCGCACCCGCGAACTCGGCGTCCGCATTGCGCTGGGCGCGCAGCGGGACAATATCGTCTGGCTGGTGCTTCGCCACGCGCTCATCCTGCTTGCCACCGGCATGGCGGTCGGCCTCGGTGTCGCCTGGGCTGCGGGCAGCGTTCTTCGTTCTTTTCTCTACGGAGCCACCGGCTATAGCGTTGCTACCGTTGCGATCGTCGTCGTGACCCTGGGCTTTTGCGGGATCGCCGCCAGCTATCTGCCTGCGCGTCGCGCCGCCGCCGTCGATCCCATCGAAGCTTTGCGCACAGAATGAATTTTGCAGTTGGTTCGGAAATCTGTCACCAGCACTGTTGCTGAATCGGGAGAAAGCACCATGTTCAGCCTCATTCAGGACCTCCGCTTCGCTCTTCGCCAGCTGCGTAAATCGCCCGGCTACGCCACCGTCGCCATCATGACGCTGGCGCTTGGCATCGGCGCCAACACCGCCATCTTTCTGCTCACCTGGTCCATTTTGCTGCGCAGCCTGCCCGTTCCGCATCCCGATGAGTTGATCCGCTACACCTTCCGCAAGGGGGAAAGCGACATCGGGCTCTCCTACCTGCAATACCAGGCGCTGCAGAAAACACAGACCGTCGCCACCGGCCTGTTCGCCTGGGAATCCGGTAAGGCCAATATCACGCGCAACGGGCAGTCGGAGAATATCCCTATTGGCCTCACTACGGGGTCCGTCTTTCCCGTTCTGCAATTGCGTCCCGTTCTGGGGCGCGCTTTCGATCGAAACGTCGGCGAAAAGGGCAACGGCTGGCAGCCACAAGCTCTGCTCACTTACGACTACTGGCGGACCGCCTTTCATGCCGATCCTGCGGTCGTCGGGCGGACCATTCGTCTCGAAAACAGCAGTATCTCCGTGATTGGCGTTCTCCCCCGCGGCTTCGATGGCGTTGCGCCTGAAGGTCCAATCGATGTTCTGCTGCCGCTCGATTTTGAGGGCATTTTGCACCCGAAGAACTCCATGCTCTATCAGCCCGGAGCCTTTTGGCTGACGGTCATGGGACGGCTTCGCCCGGGTGAAACCGTTCGCCAGGCCGAGGCGAACCTGGCCGCCATTCGCGGGCAGGTCACCGAAGCCGCAGACCCCTCACACAACTTCCTCACCACGGGCTTCTTCGGGGACTTCAAACTCGGCGTTGAGTCCGGCCGCAGCGGCCGATCGTGGCTTCGCTGGAAATATGCGAAGTCCCTCGTCGCGCTTGAAGGTCTTTGCGGTCTGATGATGCTGCTGTGCGGCGTGAATGTCGCGCTGGTCGTCGTTTCGCGGGTCAGCTCTCGCCTGCACGAGTTCGCCATGCGCAGCGCCCTCGGCGCGAGCCGCCGCCGGCTCCTCACGCAGGTCCTCACGGAAACACTCCTCCTGGGTGCGGGTGGTCTGGCCGGTGGCGCATTTCTTGGATGGGAATTGGCGCACCTGCTGGTTGGCATGATCTCCAGCCCTGGTCTGCCGGAGATTCTTCAGCTCAGAGCGGGCGCGATTGTCTTTCTCTTTGCGACCATCGTCAGTTTCGGAGCCGCGCTTTTCGCTGGCTTATGGCCAGCCTGGCGCGCCTCGCACACCGCACCTGCGTCGGATCTGAAACAGACCGCCTCGGCCCGGACTGCGCATCGTCTCGGGCGATGGGTCATCCCCGCCCAGGTTGCCCTCAGCGTCGTATTGCTGAACGCGGCGCTGCTCCTCGCGGGCACCCTCTCGAGCTATCTGCGCGAGAACGCGGGTTTCTCTGCGGACCAGACAGCCATGGTCGAGCTGAACTTATCAGACTCCCGTCTTGCGGGCGCCGATCAATACGCCAGGGCCGTCGACTTCCTGCAACGAATTCAGGCCACACCGGGCGTTCACGCCGCAGCGTTAATGTCCATGCCTCCCATCAACGGTGGGTTCTCGGTGAGCGGTTATTACACGCGCGACTCCCGAGGCAATCTCCTCAGCAACCAGCAGGTCTGGCCCGAGTCCACTACCCAGGACTATTTCAATGTCATGGGAACACGAATCCTGGAAGGCAGGGCTTTCGCCGCGTCGGACTTCTCCGGCGACCGGGTCTGTGTTCTCAGCAGCGCGGCAGCCGCGTTCTTTTTCCCTGGACAGAACGCAATTGGAGGCACTCTCATCTCGGGGGATGGCACCGAGAAGGCGGCGGACCGCGAAACCTGCCGCGTCATTGGCATCGCGGAAGACGCGCGCATGCGCAGCCTTCTCGAGCCTGCGCCGCTTGTCGTGTATTTGCCGATCCGCAACCAGAAGGATGTCGCCCTGACCTACGCCAATATCGGCGTCCGCGCTGCGAATCCCACGCTTGCCATCGCTGCGATACGTCAGGTGTTTACGCGAACTTTTCCCGGAGCGCCACTGCCTCGAACCTGGCTCTTCCGCGACGCCGTCCACTACGACCTGTCTCGCCAGCGCCTCCTCTCCAGCGTCTCCGGGGGATTTGCGCTCCTCGCTCTTGCGCTGGTCGCGACGGGACTCTACGGTATCCTCTCGCGCTCGGTGACCGAGCGCCGCCGCGAGATCGGCATCCGTATGGCGCTGGGTGCGCGGCGACAGCAGATCGTCTCCACGCTCGCTCGCGGAACGGCTTTGCGGATCCTTCTCGGCGTGATCGCGGGAGCCGCTCTCGCCGCCGCTGCCGGACGCCTTCTGCAGTCGCTGCTCTATGGAGTCAGCACGGCCAGCCCTGTCATCGCTCTGGTCACCGTGGTCGTTCTGCTCGCCGTGTTGACGCTGGCCTTCGTCTTTCCAGCCGGGCGGGCCGCCTCGATCGATCCCATGGAGGCGATCCGCGACGAGTAGCTTCGACGAGCGACCTGGGAAGGGTCGGGTTTGCCGTCTCAGGGCTTCCGGCTTCCCGATTTTCCTTCGGACTCGCTCCCGCACCGTCCGCCGTCGCTGCTTCATCTAATGGGCGTGCGTTTGCCCGTCTCGATCCTTGATCTCGTTAGCATGCGCCCCGGCGAGAATCCTGGCGTTGCCATTGCCCGTTCCGTGGACCTGGCGCAGCATGCCGAATCGTGGGGATACCGGCGTTTCTGGCTGGCCGAGCACCACTCCATCGCCGGCATCGCCTCTTCTGCAACTTCGGTTCTCATCGGCCATGTCGCAGCGGCCACGAAGACCATCCGCGTTGGCAGTGGCGGCGTGATGCTCCCCAATCACGCGCCGCTCGTGGTTGCCGAACAGTTCGGTACGCTCGCCGCCATCTATCCGGATCGCATCGACCTGGGTCTGGGGCGCGCACCCGGTGGTGACTTCCACACCCTGCGCGCCCTGCGTCGCGAACACGGTCAGAACGGAGACGACTTCCCTGCTCTTCTCGAAGAGCTTCGCACCTATCTCGGACCGGAACAACCCGGCCGAACGGTCAAAGCCATTCCCGGTCAAAACACCAATGTGCCGATCACGCTGTTGGGTTCCAGCAATTTCAGTGCGCAGCTCGCAGCGCAGCTTGGACTGCCTTTCGCCTTCGCCGCGCATTTCGCGCCCGACCTGCTTTACCCAGCCACGCAACTCTATCGCCGCAACTTCCGCCCCAGCGACATTCTCCAGGAACCGTGGCTGATGGTCGGAGTGCCGATCATGGCCGCCGAAACCGATGCCGCAGCGCGCCGCCTGTTCACAACGCCCCAACAGCGTTTCCTGCGCCTGATCCGCAGCCAACCCGTGGAGTTGCTTCCACCGGTCGATTCCATGGACGCGATCTGGCAGGACTGGGAAGAGGTCGCGGTCGAAAGTAAGCTCCGCGCGGCCATTGTTGGTTCCAGCGAAATCGTTAGAGAAGGACTTCAATCGCTCGTCGCCGCAACCGGAGCCGATGAGATTATCGCGGTGACCGATACCTGGGAACCTGCAGATCGTCTGGAGTCGTATCGCCGGCTGGCGGAGATTGCGGCAGCCATCGAAATGCCCGAGGCTACACTCAGGAGCTGACCCCGGGCAAAATTTTTGAGAGACGATGCGCGCGATCATCACGCGCGGTAATCAATGGGAGAGACCGTGGAGAGATTAAAGGGAATCGGGCTGGGAAACCGCTGGAGCCATCGCCCTGGCCCGCGCCGCGGCCTGGCCGGCGTGCCGGAACAATTTAGCGAACGCGGCCCGGCAAGCTCCGTAGGCCAGCAAAACTCCAAAAGCAAGCGAGGCGAGCGCCGCGCACACCAGCATCAGCGAATTGACTGCTTCCTGCATATCCTCAATACACTCCCCGTTCGAGCTGGGGGCCCTTCACTCCCGATTCAGATGCACCAGCGCGCGGCTTGCATCCCCGCTATCCTTCCGATGCTATTCCTAACAGAAGTGGCGACACGTTGACCCACTTTTCTGTTGCCGAATAAGATACGAGAAGGATTAGCTTCCCGATCATAGACGCATTGTCCCGTTTTGCAACTAGTACGACAGTGCTATCCGCGATATCCACAAACGTAGCCGATTTTGCGATTTACAGCCTTTCTCTCCTGTGTTATGGCCATCACCCAAATCACCGTGCGCGGCGCCCGCCAGCACAATTTACGGGACATTCATGTCCAGATTCCGCGCAACACTCTTACCGTGGTCACCGGGCTTTCCGGATCCGGAAAGTCTTCCCTCGCGTTTGACACCATCTACGCCGAAGGCCAGCGCCGCTATGTCGAGACTCTATCGGCCTACGCCCGCCAGTTTTTAGATCAGATCGAGCGCCCCGACGTCGATTCCATCGAAGGCCTCTCTCCCGCCATCTCGATCGAGCAGAAAACCACCAGCCGCAGCCCTCGTTCGACGGTCGGCACCATCACGGAAATCTACGACTACCTCCGCCTGCTCTACGCCTCCGTTGGTGTCCCCCATTGTCCCCGCTGTGGCCGGCAGATCTCCCGTCAGTCGGCCGAACAGATCGTCGAGCGCATTTTGGCGTTGACGCCAGGCGAACGTGTCACGATCTACGCACCGGTAGTGCGCGGCCGCAAAGGAGAATTCAAGGACCTGCTGGACAAACTCGACCAGCAGGGCTTCCGTGCCCGGGTTGACGGTGAAATTCGCGATCTCGCCGACCCGCCGAACCTCGAGAAGCGCAAGAACCACACCATCGAAGCGGTCGTCTATCGTGCCGTTCTCAAGCCCGGGATCGAGAAGGCTCTGACTGCCTCGGTGGAAAAAGCGCTGCAGATGGCGAATGGCCTTATCCTGGTCGCGACCCAGGGCGGCTCCGGAAGCGCCGAGCAGCTTTACTCCTCTTCCATGGCCTGTCCTGACTGCGGTCTCGACGTTCCCAAACTGGAGCCGCGCAGCTTTTCGTTCAACTCCACCTACGGTGCCTGCCCCGAGTGCCATGGCCTCGGCAGTATCTACGACTTCGATCCGGCCAGGGTCATCACCGACTGGTCCAAGCCGCTGCTCGATGGCGCGCTCGGCCCTGGCTCCGGCTCGCAATACCTCATCCGTCTGATCAACATCGCCGCGCAGAAGTACAAGATCGATCTCAAGCTGCCCTTCGAGCAACTTCCCTTCAAACACCAGGAGTTGCTTCTGGTCGGACCTCCCCAATCCGAGGCGCCGCGCACCGGCTTCCACGGCATCCTCGCCTGGCTGCGCGATTCCCTCGACGAAGCCCGCTCCGATACCTATCGCGAGTGGATGATGCAGTACATGTCAGCCTCGGAATGTCCGGTTTGCCACGGCCAGCGCCTCCGCCCCGAATCGCTTGCCGTCAAAATCGACGGAATGTCCATCGCCGACTTCACCGCCCTCTCGATGGAGCGCGCCCTGGAACGCGCGCGCGGCATCACTTTCTCGGCCCGCGAAGCGCTCATCGCGGAGCGCCTGCGCAAGGAAATCGTCGAACGTCTCCAGTTCCTCAATGCCGTGGGCCTGAGCTACCTTTCGCTGAATCGAAGCGCAGCAACCCTGTCCGGCGGTGAGGGCCAGCGCATCCGTCTGGCCACGCAGATTGGCTCTCGACTGCGCGGGGTCCTGTATGTTCTCGACGAGCCCTCCATCGGCTTGCATCAGCGCGACAATCAGCGGCTGATCCATGCGCTTGAATCTTTGCGCGACCTCGGCAACACGGTGCTTGTTGTCGAGCATGATGAAGAGACCATCCGGCACGCCGATTACGTTCTTGACCTCGGCCCGGGCGCGGGCCGGCTGGGCGGCCAAGTGGTAGCCGAAGGTACGCCCGACGTCATCATGCGAACGCCGGCCTCGCTCACCGGGCGCTATCTCGCCGGCGCCATCTCCACTCTGCACCGTCTCGTTCCCCGTCCACTGACCGGCAAATGGATCACCGTCGAGGGGGCACGCAGCCACAACCTGAAAGACATCACGGCGAAATTTCCGGTGGGCATCATGACGGTGGTGACCGGCGTCTCGGGCTCCGGCAAAAGCACCCTCGTCAACGACATTCTTTACCGTGCCCTGGCCCAGGAACTCTATGGCTCACGCGAAGCCCCCGGCGCGCACGGCACAATCAAGGGCTTCGACCTGCTCGACAAGGCGATTCGCATCGACCAGTCGCCCATTGGGCGCACGCCACGCTCCAACCCTGCCACCTACACCGGCGTTTTCACCGCCATCCGCGACCTCTTCGCGATGCTCCCCGAATCGCGCGAGCGCGGTTATAAGGCTGGCCGCTTCAGCTTCAACGTCCAGGGCGGACGCTGTGAAGCCTGCCAGGGCGAAGGCCAGCGCCGCATCGAAATGAACTTTCTGCCCGATGTCTATGTCCAGTGCGAGGTTTGTAACGGCCGCCGCTACAACCAGGAAACCCTCGCTGTGAAATTCAACGGGTATTCCATCGCCGACATCCTCGATCTCACCATTGAAGACGCACTGCCCGTCCTCGGCGACATTCCCCAGGCGCGCCAGAAACTCCAGACGCTGGTCGACGTCGGCCTCGGCTACATCCATCTCGGCCAGTCGGCGACGACGCTCTCCGGCGGCGAAGCCCAGCGCATGAAGCTGGCCCGCGAGCTTTCCAAGCGCCAGACGGGGCGCACCCTTTACCTGCTGGATGAACCCACCACCGGCCTCCACTTCGACGACGTGCGCAAGCTTCTCGAGGTCCTGCACCAACTTACCGATCTCGGCAACACGGTCATCATCATCGAGCACAATCTCGATGTGATCCGCAACGCCGACTGGATCATCGACCTGGGACCCGAAGGCGGCGAGGGCGGTGGCCGCATCGTCGCAGAAGGCCCTCCCGAACAGGTCGCCCGCATCCCCCATTCGTATACTGGCCAATTCCTGCGGCCCTTCTATGCTGGATTGAATGGGCCCCTCGCGGGCAATGGGACAAACCTGTCCGCGAACGGAAGTCGAACGCGCGCGAAACCGGCGAGAAAAGAGCCGGGAAAAGAGACCGTTCAATGAGTGATACCAGTTTCGAGACTCCGCGCGATCCGGGCGAGAACTACGACATTCCATCGTCGCCGTCCGAACCCGCCGGCTACCTCTGGCACCCGATGGAGCGGCCCATCCCGCAGCTGGAGCTGGTTCCCCCGCCACCGAAACCGCAGAGACTGATCCCCAATATCGGCCATGTCGCGGTCTTCGTGCTGCTCCTCATTCCCGCCATGATTGGCGGCTACCTCGTGGCGCTCTTCGCCATCTACGCCACAAATCCGCATGTGCGCCTGACGGTGCTGATGCAGGAGATCGGCCGCAATGTGATGTATGCCATCTCCATGCAGGCGGCCATCTATCTGGTCCTCTGGGCCCTCGCCGCTCTTGTTTTCTCGCTTTGGTGGGATCGCTCCTTCGCACAGGGCATCCACTGGAACCTCTCTACCGCCTCGCGCTGGTTTCTGCTTCTGGCCGGGCTCGGCGTCTTCTCCGGACTAGCCATCACTATTGCCGGCAACTTCCTGCCCATGCCCAAGGCGCCGCCGATTCTGGAAGACCTCACCAAATCCGCCGCCGGCGCCTGGACACTGATGGCATTTGGCGTCACACTGGCGCCGCTCACCGAGGAGCTGGCCTTCCGCGGATTCCTGTTGCCGAGCCTCGTGAATATCTTCCGTTGGTTGCAGCGCCGCGGAGCGGTCAGCGAAGCCACCGTCCGCTTCGTTGGCATCCCGCTCGCGATTGTCCTGACCTCCATCCCCTTCGCACTGATGCATGCGCAGCAGGTTTCCGACTCCTGGGGACCGGTGCTCCTCATCGGCTGCGTCAGCGTGATCCTGTGCATCATTCGCCTCACCACGGATTCCGTCGCCGCGGGCGTTGTCGTTCACGCGTGCTACAACCTCACGCTTTTCTCCGGCCTGCTCTACCAGACGGACTGGTTCCGGCATCTGGACAAACTGAAGACATAGCGCTCCTGCCGAAAAAGTCGATCCAACCCAGCAATCCTCTGTGGCGCTTATCACTTCCTCTCGCGGCGAGCCGCGCTACGCTGAGTCCGTGATGAATGACATCGGCCGTTTGTTCCAGGCTTTTGTGGCGCCGGCTATTTTCTTCTCCGCCACGGCCCTCTTTATCCTCTCGATCAATGTCCGCCTGATGGGGATCGTCAGCCGGATGCGCCAGTACGTCCGAGCGCGGCACGAAGCAGTGAAGGACGGTCACACGATCGAGGCCGAAGCCTGCACCGCACAGATTGAGTCGATGGAGCAGCGTGCGGAGATGATCCGCCGCACTTTTCTGCTGAGCCTCATTGCATTGGTCGGCACTCTGGTTTCCTGCCTGCTGCTCGGCTTCGGCCTCTACTGGAAGCCTGCCGCGCCGGCGGCCGCCGCTGTCTTCGTGGTCGCGATGATCGCCCTGCTGGCCGGCGTTCTCTACTACATTCGCGAGGTCACGGTTGCGCTCACCTCCGTGCGCGATGAAGCCCGCGACGAACGCTTCGAGTCTCTGGAAGCGCCTGCGGAACAGCACGAGCACAGCCTCTTCTGAGGAACCTCCAAGACTGAGCTCGTAAGGGCGCAGCGGCATCTGAAAGCCGGCTCTGTTCCGTGCACCCTGGACCCTGTACTCTGAAGTCCATGCCCGCGAACCAGGCAGCTTCCCATCACCCGCCTGCCATCCGCACGGCCGGGCTCGCGCTGTTTCTTCTCACCTGTCTCAATCTCTTCAACTTCATCGATCGCTACGTACTGCCGGGCGTTCAGCCGCTGATCCAGCGCGAATTCCGCATCGACGACGCCCGCGCAGGGCTGCTGACTTCCGCATTCTTCTTTACTTACATGATCATCGCGCCGCTCACCGGGTGGCTCGGCGATCGCCTGCCCCGCAAGCCGCTTATCGTTGCCGGCGCGCTGATCTGGAGTGCTGCCACACTGCTCACCGCTTTCGTCCATGACTACCAGACGCTGCTCATCCGGCACGCCGCGGTCGGTATTGGCGAAGCGACGTTTTCCATCTTCGCGCCCGCATTGCTTTCCGACTTCTATCCTGAGGAGGACCGCAACAAGGTCCTCAGCATTTTCTACATCACCATTCCAGTCGGCGGGGCGCTGGGCTATCTCACGGGTGGCCTTCTCGGCCAGCATTTTGGCTGGCGCGTGCCTTTCTACGTCGCTGCCGCACCCGGCGTGATCATTGCGCTGTGCTTCTGGCTGTTCGTCCGCGAACCCAGGCGGGGAACCTCCGACACGCTCCAGGCGACTGCAACCCGCACGAGCTTCGTCGGACTCTTTCGCAATCCCGCCTACTGGACCGCAACCCTCGGTCTTGCTATGTGGACCTTCTCCGTCGGCGGCATCTCCACCTGGCTCCCCACCTTCCTCACGCGTTTCGCCGGGTACTCTGTCGCGGGCGCCGGACTGACGGCTGGAGAGATCACCGCGGTCGATGGGCTGCTTGCCACCATCGCCGGCGGTTGGATCGCGCAGCGATGGATCAAGCGCAATCACCGTGCCTTTTATCTGATCTCCGGGTGGGGCGCGATGCTCGCCATCCCTTTCGCCATCGCTGTCTTCTTCGGACCGCTGCGCTTGCTTCTGCCTGGAGCGTACCTCGCCGAGTTCTGCCTTTTCCTCAGCACCGGACCCATCAATGCTGCGCTCGTCAACTCCGTGGCCGCACCCATTCGCTCGACCGCAATCTCGGTGAACCTTTTTGTCATCCACGCCCTGGGCGACGCGTTCTCCCCGGGTCTCATCGGTCGCATCTCAGACGCGACGAATCTCCGCATCGGTCTCGCCGCTACGCTGGTTGCTCTTGTTCTGTCCGGCATCATTCTTTTCGCCGGCTCCCGCTTCGCTCCCCACCTGCCGGATCTCGAAGCAGAAAATAGCAATTCCTGACGTGATGCCCTGGTTCTCTCTCTTCACCATCATCTTCGCCTGGCTCGTCGCTCTCGTCTGGACCCAGCGTGTGCTGAGCGCCGCTCGCAACCTTCCTCACATTCCCAATCTCCTCGATTCCAGCGACCCTCCCGTTTCATCCTTTGACTCGTCCACTGCACTCGTCTCCGTCATCGTTCCCGCCCGCAACGAATCCATCGCCATCGAAGCGACCTTGCGCTCCCTGCTCGCGCAGACAATTCCCATCGAAATCATCGCCGTCGACGACCGTTCCACCGACGCGACCGGCGACCTGATGGATCGCCTCGCCGCGGAAGATCCTCCCACCGGCAAATGTCTCCGCGTGATCCACATCGAAACCCTGCCCGCCGGATGGATGGGAAAGAACCATGCTATGGCTCTCGCAGCCCACCAGGCGACAGCACCCTGGCTGCTCTTTACCGACGGCGACGTGCTCTTTCGTCCCGATACACTCGGGCGCGCTCTTGGCTATGCACAACGGGCCGCCGTCGATCATCTCGTTCTGCTGCCCACCCTCATTCTGAAGACGTCGGGCGAGCGCATGCTGTCGGCGGTCTTCCAGTCGCTCTCGCTGCTGACGTGGCGTCCCTGGAAGATCGCCGACCCGAAAGCGCGTCGCGAATCCATCGGGATGGGCGCCTTCAACCTCGTGCGGAGTGAGGTCTATCGCTCGATCGGGGGATTTGAGGGGGCGCCTCTTGAAGTCCTGGAAGACCTGCGCCTCGGCTACGCCATCAAGAGGCGGGGCTACCGCCAGCATCTCGTGCTGGGTGGCGGCCTTATTCAGCTTTACTGGGCCGCTGGAGCGTTTGGCATGCTCCACAATCTTACGAAGAACATCTTCGCCACGTTCCGCTTCCGCCTTTCGCTCCTGCTTGCCGCGTGCCTGGGCCTCCTCATCTTTTGCCTCACCCCACTCGCCGCACTCTTTGCTCCCTGGCCCGTCCGCTCCGCCGGTCTCGTCTCGCTGGCGATGATCGTTCTGCTCTACGCAACGGCTTCGCGCTATTACAACCGCATCCCCGTGGCCTATGTCTTCACCTTCCCCGTAGCCGTTCTTCTCGTCCTCTACGCGATGCTCCGCTCCATGATGGTGACGCTGATTCGCCAGGGGATCGTCTGGCGCGGCACTTTCTATCGCCTGAGCGAGTTGCGCCACCACGCGGGACCCCTGCGTTAAGTGCTTCCCGCTGTGCGCCGCAGCCTGATCGCTGCACGCCCAATCTGGACCCTGTCCCCAGCACCCTGTACCCTGTAAATGAGGTTCCCCATGCCCGAAATTCAGCGCAGGAAGACGGTTACCGTCCGTATCGGCAATGTAAAAGTCGGTTGGGAGGTCCCCGTCGTCGTGCAGTCCATGACCAACACCGATACCGCCGACGTCGCTGCGACCATCCAGCAGGTCGCCGAGCTGGCCGAAGCCGGCTCCGAGCTCGTCCGCGTCACGGTCAACAACGACGAGGCTGCCCAGGCCGTTCCCCACATCGTCGAAGGCCTCGCCCAACGCGGTATCGTCACGCCCATTATTGGCGACTTCCATTACAACGGTCATCTCCTGCTAAAGAAGTATCCCGCCTGCGCCCAGGCGCTCGCCAAGTACCGCATCAATCCCGGCAACGTCTCCATCGGCCGCAAAGACGACGACAATTTTCGCACCATGATCGAATGCGCCGTCGAGAACGACAAGCCGGTCCGCATCGGCGTCAACTGGGGCTCACTCGACCAGGCGCTGCTCACGCGTCTCATGGATGAAAATTCGAAGCGCCCCGACCCCGCTCCCGCGCGCGACGTCATGCTCGAAGCCATGTGCCGGTCCGCCCTTGATTCCGCCGCCGCCGCCGAGCGCTATGGTCTCGGTCACGACAAGATCATCATCAGCGGCAAGGTCTCCGGCGTCCGCGACCTCCTCGACGTCTATCAGATGCTGGCCGCTCGCTGCGACTATCCGCTGCATCTCGGGCTGACGGAAGCGGGCATGGGCATGAAGGGCATCGTGGCTTCCACCGCCGGACTTGCTCCCCTGCTGCTCCAGGGGATTGGCGATACGATCCGCGTTTCTCTTACGCCGAAACCCGGCTCGAGCCGCACCGAAGAGGTTCTGACCGCGCAGCAGATCCTGCAGTCGCTTGGCATTCGCAGCTTCTCGCCCCAGGTTACCGCGTGTCCCGGCTGCGGCCGCACCACCAGCACCTTCTTCCAGGAGCTGGCCCAGCAGATCCAGGACTACCTTCGCACCTCCATGCCTGCATGGCGCCAGCAATATCCGGGTGTAGAAGAGCTCAAGCTGGCCGTCATGGGATGCGTGGTCAACGGACCCGGCGAGTCGAAGCATGCCAACATCGGCATCTCGCTGCCAGGAACTTTCGAGGAGCCGAAAGCCCCGGTCTACGTCGATGGCAAGCTGATGACCACGCTGCGCGGCGATACGATCGTTGCGGACTTCAAGAAAATCCTCGACGATTACGTGAAGAGCCGCTACGGAAGCCGGGAACACGAACTCGAGACGACCGCGGTCTAGCGATGGCGATTGCCGACGACCTGGCCCGCATCGCTCTGCAGGAGCGGGATCTCGTCTTTGCGGAATTCACCGAAGAGACCGCGTGGCACATCGGCACCCGCCTGCACGTCATGGCAACGGAACGCATTCTGCCGATCGTCATCGACGTGCGCCGCCCCAACCAGCCGCTCTTTTACACTGCACTCCCCGGCACCACTCCTGACAATCCCGATTGGGTCCGCCGCAAAAGCAACGTCGTCTTCCGTTTTCTCCGCAGTTCGTACGCCGTCGGCCTCGATCTCGAACAGAAACAATCCAGCCTCGAAGCCCGTGGCCTTCCTACCGTCGACTACGCCAGTCACGGTGGCAGCTTCCCGATCCGCGTGCAGAAGGCAGGCCTGGTCGCCGCAGTGACCGTCTCCGGACTGGCGCAGCGCGCCGATCACGAACTGGTCGTGGAAGCCCTTTGCATCGAACTCGGTCGGAACTACGCATCGCTTCGACTCACGTGAGTCGCTCGGCTCTAGCGCCATCTGTAGAGGGCATGGTCGCAATTGCTTAGCTCCGGCTGGCGTGCGCCACGACGTTTCGGCGTATTAGCCCCCAAAATAGAGATATCGCAAAGCGCGGACAGTCAGTACAATCTTCTCCCGATTGCTTCCTAGGAGGTCGCGCGATGATCTCGTCAACTACTGTTCGAGTTCGGGACTTCTTTCAACAACACACCAAAGGGTTGTCCTTTGTCGGTGCGTTGATTGTATTTTCGACGTTTGTTGTCAGAGAAGGCATCCGCGAGAGATTCAAAGATCTCTCGGATTCAATCAGCAGCGCAGAAAGTGTTTTTGAAACCAGGGCGGACGTCAACGAACTTCCAATTTATCTCGCTTATCTCGACTATCGAATTGGGACGTTGGACGCGAAGCTGAACGTCGACCCCAAGTCAAACCCAAGCTTCACACTTGCAACAATGAGAGAAACTGTTGACCTTATGGTGCAGAATTCCAAGCGGGCGGGAACCGCTATAGAGAACCTGCAGCGCACCATTCAGACATTGGGCAATGATCGCTCAATTAACACAAAGCTCTCAGAAATTACGAACGACACCGCCCTCTGGAAGTCGCGCTCCGATTTTGTTCAAAATTCCGCAATAGCAGCAAATCGAGCACAGCCCCCGCAACCTGATCGCATCACTCAAATCATCAGCAAGGCCAATGAGGTTAACGCAGCGCTGACAAATCTTCGATACGATAAGATCGTGCCGCTTCAAACGGAACTTGTATCGTTTGCAGAGAACAAACGAGCACATTACCAGAAGCTATTCGACTTGAGCACCTGGGCCAGTTATCTGCTGTATCTGGTCGGCTGGGGCCTGGCTCTCGCTGGACGTATGTTCAGTGTTGAGGTTCTTGTGGGCGGCCAATAATTTGATTCAGAGGAAAACCAGCCTTCCCGTGCAACCCAGATATCGTCGACACTTTTTAACTGTTCCCCAGCGGCAGCCAGAACGTGAAGCGCGAACCCTTCCCCGGCTCACTCGCCAAGTCAATACCGCCGCCGTGCGCCTCGACGATGGCCTTCGCAATCGCTAATCCCATCCCCGTTCCCCCACCGTGGATGCGCTGCTTCTTGCCGCGAAAAAACTTGTCGAAGACAAACGGCTGTTCTCCCAGCTCAACGCCCGGGCCCCGGTCCGCGACCGTCATCAGCAGCCGATACTCGTCCCGGACCGCGCTCACATGAATTGGCGATCCCGCAGGCGAATACTTCACGGCATTTTCGATCAGGTGCCGCAGCACACGATGGACCAGAGCGCGATCCATCGGCACCTGCGATACATCGTCGGCGACCTGCACATCCACTCCCCGATCCCTCAGCAACGGCCGCATCTCTTCCACCGTCGTCTCAATCAGCTCCCGCACATCCTGCAGCCGCGCGTTAATCTGCACAGCCTCCGCATCCAGCTGCGCCATTTCTACCGCCTGTCCGATCAGGCGATCCAGCCGAGCGCTTTCCTCATCGACCACGGCGGCGAGGTCCGCCCGCTCCGCCTCCGGCAAGTCCGGCTCGCTGACCATCGTAGTCGCTGCGGCGCGAATGGCCGTCAGCGGCGTACGCAGATCGTGGGTCACTGAATCGAGCAGCGCGCTGCGCAACCGCTCACTTTCGCGCGAAGCCTCCAGTCGGCTGCTCCGCTCCACCGCCGCCGCGCGTTCCAGCGCGATCGCCACCAGGCTGCCGATGGCTTCGTAAATCTGTGGCGAGTAATCGCCCCCTGCCGCCGCCAGAACGCCGAGCGACCGCATGCCCAGGGAGAGCGGAATCAAATGATATCCATCCCGCCGCGTAATCCCCGCTTCGCTCTGATTCGCAGCCAACTTCAGATCGACCAGCGGCAATAACTCGTTCCGCGGGTCGGCTGAATACGCGGCCTCCTCTTCCCGGAGATAAAGCGCCACGGCCCGGAATCCAAATACCGTCGCCGCGACCGAGGGGGTGGTTCGCGCAACCACGCGCAGATCCCCCTGCATCAGAAGCTGCTGGCTGAATTCGTAGAGCCGTTCCACTTCCCGCCGCCGCTCCTCCGCGGTCTCGGCGTGTTGCTGCTCCCGTTCCGACAGATGGCTCACCAGTACGCTGCAGCACAGAAACGCGCCCATCGCGACCCAGTTCCGCGGATCGGCAATCGTCAGCCGTCCCACCGGCGGCAGAAAGAAAAAGTTGTACAGCAGCGTGCACAGCACCGAGAGATACACCGAGTTCGCCAGCCGCCAACGCGATGCCACGATCAGCACCAGCATCAGGAAACTCAGCGCCACCGTCGTCTGATTCGCCGGAACCACCCACCGGTACAACGCGACTACAGCTACCGCCGCCGCCGTCGAGAGCGCATACCGCAACAGAATCTTTATGAATCGCGGCGTATCCTTCTTCATGACAGGCGATCATACCCCGGCTGCGTCGTCACGCTTCCGGAATCGCTTCAGCCTCGGGCCATGGCCGAACGCATCCTCGTGGTGGACGACGAAATTCAGATCACGCGCGTGCTGCGCGCCTCGCTCTCCGCTCAGCGCTACGATGTCCGCATCGCGAACGATCCTGAGGAAGCCCTGCGCCTCTTCGAAGAGTGGAATCCGGATCTCGTCATCACCGACCTTGCCATGCCGGGTATGTCCGGCGTCGATTTCAGCCGCGCCATCCGCCGCAAGAGCCGCACGCCCATTCTCGTCCTCTCCGTTCGCGATCAGGAACAAGCAAAGGTCGAGGCTCTGGACGCCGGCGCCGACGACTACGTTACGAAGCCGTTCAGCATCCAGGAACTCCTCGCCCGCGTCCGCGCCCATCTGCGCCGCGCCCCGGAGCGCGCCGGCGATACTCCCATTCAGATCGGGGACTTCCTCGTCGATCCGGCAGCCCATACCATGACCGTCTCCGGTCGTCCTGTGCACCTGACGCCGAAGGAGTTCGATCTCCTTCTGCTCTTCGCGCGCAATGCCGGCAAAGTCCTTACGCACCGCGTGCTCCTGACCGCCGTCTGGGGCGCGCAGTCGGCTCAGCAGCCAGAATATCTCCGCGTCTTCATCGGCCAACTGCGCAAGAAGCTCCAGGGTGAAGCGAAAAAGGAGTACATCCAGACCGAACCCTGGGTCGGCTATCGCTTTCTTCCGGAAGGCGCCGCCGAATAGCTTGGGCTTATCGCAAAAGTGCCGCAAGCCTCGCACCTACCGTCTGGTGCGCCGCTCCTTACGATTCCCTAACGACTTCCTTCGCCCCCCTTTTTGGACCGCCCCATAGTGTTCCTATTGTGCCGCGACGCCGCCCTGCATCGCCACCAGCGATCCATGCGCGGCATCCATAGGGCAGCAAAAAGGAAGGATTACCCATGTCGCTAATCCGCAGGTCCGCTGTGTGCCTCCCGCTCATTGCGGCATTCTTCGCATTGCTTCTTTTCAGCCTCCTGATCCCGTCGGCAGCTTCTGCGCAATCTCAGGAATCTGCATCGCCTCTCAACGACGACACCACACCCGGTACCTCCACGGCTGCTCCCGCCGACAGCGCTGCCATCCTGCGTGAACTCGACGCTATGAAGCAGCGCATCGCTGAGCTGGAAGCGCAGCTGCGGGCGCAGAAGGCCGCCGAAACTTCCGTTACGGCGCTCACCTCCGCGAGGACGACCCTTCTGGCCACGCCATCGGCTGCCACCGTTCAGCCCGCAGCGGCCAGCTCCTCCTCGTTAATTCAGATAGCGACTCCGGCAACGACCGAGGCTCAGCCGGCGGCCGCTCCCGTGGATCATATGACGCCGTTTGCGGATTCGTGGTGGGGCTGGCTGAACGGCAATCCGCGCACCATCGACTGTCCACTCTGCACAAAATACTTTACGCCAGAAATTCGCGTCGATACGAATTACAACCTCGACTTGAACCATCCCGCCGATGACACCATCAGCGGTTCCAGCGAGGTCTTCCGCGCTCAGGAGGTGCAGCTTGAACAATTGGGCGTCGGCGGCGACCTCCTCATCAACCACGTCCATGCCCGCCTGCTAACGCAGTTCGGCGAGTATTCGACAACCACTCCACGCAACGATGCCAGCGTTTCACGCGGCCAATGGAACCTGGATGATGCCTATCGCTATCTCTCCGAAGCCTACGGCGGCTATCACTGGGATGTAATGCACGGCGTAAACCTCGACGGCGGTATCTTCCTTTCCTACATTGGCCTCTTTAGCTTCTATAACTTCGATAACTGGGCTTATCAGCCATCCTTCGTGTCGTCCAATACCCCATGGTTCTTCAACGGAGCCAGGATTCAGATCTTCCCGACCCAGCACCTCAAGATCGAACCCTGGTTCATCAATGGATGGCAATCCTACGCGCGCTTTGGCACCAAACCAGGCATGGGTGGACAGATCAAGTGGACCCCGACCAACAAGATCAACATCATTGCGAATAACTACGGCTATGGCGAAGACGACTACGGCGTCCACGGCCGCACTCGTTTCCACACCGACGACAGCTTCGAGCTGAAGTACTACGACCGGCCCGAGAACAAGCTCGATCGTATGGCTTTCTCTGTCACCGCCGACGCCGGTTGCGAAAGCGGCTCTGGCGTGGCTTGCAAGGGATCCGCAAATCACAAGATCTACATCCCCGCCACGTCCACCACGCCCGCGATTTACTACCAAAAGCAGAGTTTCCTCGGCGCGATGGCCTATAACCGCTGGTGGTTCGACAAGGATCTGTTTGGGCTCACGATGGGCGGTGGGTTCATCAACAACCCTGGCCGCTATCTCGTGCTCTTGCCTCCCATCAACGGCGCCACCGCGGTGACGGGCAGCGCTTACTTTCCCGAAGATCCTGGCCAGCCCTTCCATGGTCACGACGGAACCGTCACCTGGGATTACATGCCCAATGAGTACATCACGTTCCGCACAGAATATGGCTACCGTCACTCCGATGTGCCCTACTGGGCCGGACGCGGGGGTTCAACGCCCCCTGGAGGCACGACTCTCGCGGCTATCGGGAGCCCGGCGGACTTCACCTGCACCAACGGCACGACGTCAACCGACTCTGGCGTCGGATACACGACCATGCCATGGCTGAAATACAACCAGGAATACGCGGCCAATATCGCAGCAGCCAAAAGTGTTTGTGCGGCCAATTCTGCTTACCCCAATCTCTGGCAACCCGACCTGCGTCGCGACGAACAGAAGATCATCTTCGCGATCCTGGTCAAGTTCTGAGGCTCGCGCGTGAAACGAGGGTTCAGGGTTACAGGCGCGGACCCGCATACCGAGGTACGAGCGCGGTACTGGGCGCCCTTACGAAACCCTTACGGCTTTCTTACCTCGGCTTTAGCGTCCTCACCGATCTACTGGTGGGAAATTGATGTGGTGGAAAAATGATTCATCGGATCCGTCGCCGTGTCTCTGGCTCATATCTCGGCAGAAAGGCCTCCTATGTCTGATCTGTTGATGATCGTCTTCACCGTCACATTCTTCACCATCGCGCTGTTGTACGTAACTGCCTGCCAGAAGCTGAGGTAGCTCATGGATATCGCCACGCTTGCCATTCTTACCGTTACCGTCTTCCTGCTCGGCTACCTTGTCGTCGCCCTGCTCTATCCGGAGAAGTTTTGACATGACTTACAACGGATGGCTTCAGTTTCTGGTGTACCTTGCGGTGCTGCTCGTATGCATGCGCCCGCTGGGCATTTACATGACGGGCGTCTTTTCGGGTAAATACAGATTTCTTGGCCCTGTCGAGAATCTTGTCTATCGCGCCTCCGGGATCCACGAGGACGAGGAGATGACATGGCGCCAATATACCGTCGCCTTGCTTCTTTTCAGCTTCGTTTCACTGCTACTGACCTACATTTTTGAGCGTCTCCAGCTGCACCTCCCGTGGAATCCGCAGCACTTTCCCGGCGTCGCGCCCTATCTCGCCTGGAATACCGCCGCTTCGTTTACAACAAACACCAACTGGCAGGCCTATTCCGGCGAAGTGGTCATGAGTTACTTCACCCAGATGGCCGCTCTGGCCTATCATAACTTCTTCAGTGCCGCCGTGGGCATTGCGGTCGCAATCGCCCTGGTCCGTGGCATCGCCCGCCGCGAATCGAAGACTATCGGCAACTTTTGGGTCGATACGACTCGCGCCTGCCTCTACGTCCTGCTCCCACTCTGCATCGTCTTAGCCCTCGTCCTTGTCAGCCAGGGCGTCATCCAGAATCTGCACCCCTACACCGTCGCCCATACTCTGGACCATCAGACCCAGACCATTGCTCAGGGGCCGGTCGCTTCCCAGGAAGCGATCAAGGAGCTGGGTACCAACGGTGGTGGCTTCTTCAACGCCAACAGCGCTCACCCCTTCGAGAATCCAACGCCCTTCAGCAATTTTCTGGAGATGTTCTCCATCTTTTTCATCGGTGCTGCGCTCACCGTCACGCTGGGCCGGATGACGGGCTCTCCGGGTCATGGCTGGGCGGTCTTTGCCTGCATGTCCATTCTGTTCGCCGCCGGATTCACCGTCGCCTACTGGGCCGAATCTCATCCAAACCCGACGCTCCACAATATTGCGCAGAGTTCCAGCGCGCTGCAGGCGGGCGGCAATATGGAGGGCAAAGAGACACGCTTCGGCATCGCCGACTCCGCTCTCTTCGCCACGATCACGACCGATGCAAGCTGCGGCGCCATCAATTCCTGGCACGATTCCTTCACGCCGCTGGGCGGGATGATTCCGCTGCTCAACATCGAACTGGGCGAGATCATCTTCGGCGGCGTCGGCTCTGGCCTCTACGGCATGATCATCTTTGTCGTCCTCTCCGTCTTCATCGCCGGACTCATGGTCGGTCGAACGCCCGAGTATCTTGGCAAGAAGATCGAAGCCTACGACGTGAAGATGTCCATGCTCTATGTGCTCATCTTTCCTCTGGTCATCCTCACTCTTACCGCGGTTTCGGTGCTCTTCGCTCCGGGTCTGGCGGGCATCACGAATCCAGGCCCCCACGGTCTGACGCAGATCCTCTATGCCTACTCCTCAGCGGCGGGCAACAATGGTTCGGCCTTTGCAGGACTCAACGCGAACACCCGCTGGTATAACACCACGCTCGGCTTCACGATGCTCGCGGGGCGCTTCCTCATGATGATCCCGATGCTCGCGCTGGCCGGTAACCTTGCCGGCAAGAAGAGTATCCCTCCCTCACCCGGCACCTTCCCGGTGAACACAGCTCTGTTCACGGTCTTACTCACGGGCGTCATCCTCATCGTTGGTGCACTGACCTTCTTCCCGGCGCTGAGCCTTGGTCCCATCCTGGAGCACCTACTCCTGCACCACGGGACTCTGTTCTCTTAACTTCGGATTACTTCCATGGCAAAAAAGCAAAACCTCTGGAACTCTGACATTCTCGGCCGGGCGGTCATCGACTCCTTCCGCAAGCTCGATCCGCGGGTCATGATGAAGAACCCGGTCATGTTCGTGGTCGAGGTAGGCAGCGTCGTCACGACAGCTTTGCTTATTGAGGAAGCCGTCCGCCACCTGCCCATCCGCTTCGATCTGCAGATCACCCTGTGGCTGTGGTTCACCGTCCTCTTCGCCAACTTCGCTGAGGCCATCGCGGAAGGGCGCGGCAAAGCCCAGGCCGATACTCTGCGCAAGGCCAAGGGCGAAACCATGGCCTGGCGCTTCCGTCCTGATGGATCGACCGAGGCTGTCTCCAGCTCGCAGCTGCGCGCCGGCGACATTATCAAAGTCGAAGCGGGACAGTTTATCGCGGGAGATGGCGAGGTCATCGAAGGCGTGGCGTCCGTGGACGAGTCCGCCATTACCGGTGAGTCGGCGCCGGTGATTCGCGAAGCCGGGGGCGACCGTTCGGCCGTGACCGGTGGTACGCGGGTTCTCTCCGACTGGATCAGGATCAGGATCACCTCGAACCCGGGCGAGACCTTTCTCGACCGCATGATCGCGCTCGTCGAAGGCGCCACTCGGCAGAAGACCCCCAATGAGATCGCGCTCAGCATCCTGCTGGCCGGTCTGACGGTAATCTTCCTGCTTGCGGTCGCGACACTGCAGCCCTACGCGATCTACTCGCACGCGCGACAGACCATCTTCGTGCTGGTCTCGCTGCTGGTTTGCCTGATCCCCACGACGATCGGCGCCTTGCTCTCCGCCATCGGCATCGCCGGAATGGATCGCCTGGTGCAGTACAACGTCCTCGCCATGTCCGGACGGGCGGTCGAAGCCGCCGGCGACGTGAACACCCTGCTCCTCGACAAGACCGGCACCATCACCCTGGGCAATCGCCAGGCCACCGAGTTCCTCCCTGCTCCCGGCATCACCACCGAGCGCCTGGCCGACGTTGCGCAGCTCGCGTCGCTCTCCGATGAAACGCCGGAGGGACGGTCCATCGTGGTGCTGGCCAAGGAGAAGTACAACCTTCGCGGTCGCGACGTAAGCGGCATGCGCGCCGAGTTCGTTCCCTTTAGCGCGCAGACCCGCATGTCCGGCGTCGATTTGCCGGGCAGCAAGATCCGCAAGGGATCGGCGGACGCGATTGCGCGCTGGCTCGAGTCCCAGGGCTCGAGTCTGCCACGACCGGTCACCGACCGCGTCGAAGAGATCGCGCGGCAGGGCGGTACGCCGCTGGTCGTCTCCGAGAACTCGACGGCGCTCGGCGTTGTCTACCTCAAGGACATCGTGAAGGGCGGCCTCAAGGATCGCCTCGCTCGTCTGCGCGCCATGGGCATCCGCAGCATCATGATCACGGGCGACAACCCGCTGACCGCCGCTGTGATTGCGCGCGAGGCCGGGGTCGACGACTTCCTCGCCGAGGCCAAGCCCAAGGACAAGATGGACCTGATCAAGCGCGAGCAGGGCAAGGGCAAGCTGGTCGCGATGACCGGCGATGGCACCAACGACGCCCCGGCGCTGGCGCAGGCCGATGTCGGCGTGGCCATGAACACCGGGACTCAGGCGGCCAAGGAAGCCGGCAACATGGTCGACCTCGACTCGAACCCGACCAAGCTGATCGAGATCGTGGAGATCGGCAAGCAGCTGCTGATGACACGCGGCGCGCTCACCACGTTCTCGATCGCCAACGACGTGGCGAAGTACTTCGCGATCATCCCGGCGATGTTTGCCGGGGTCTTCCCGGTGCTCAACGCGCTCAACATCATGCATCTGGGCAATCCGCACTCGGCGATCCTGTCCGCGGTCATCTTCAACGCGGTCATCATCATCGCGCTCATCCCGCTGGCGCTGAAGGGGGTGCGATACCAGCCCATGTCCGCGCAGGCGCTGCTGCGGCGCAACCTTATCCTCTACGGCGTCGGCGGCATCATCGTGCCGTTCATCGGCATCAAGCTCATCGACCTGGCAATCATCGGCCTGCACCTGGCCTGAGCAGCAAGGAGAAGTCACCATGGCAACCACGTCCTACACGCATGAAGAACGGCTCATCAGCCCGGCGGGCGCGGCGGAACGGGGGCCGGACCTGCGGAGCAGCCTGCTCATCGCCGTCCGGTACACGCTGGTGACGACGGTTCTCCTCGGGATCGTCTACCCGCTGGCGGTGACCGGCATTGCGCAGCTCACCATGCGCGACAAGGCGAACGGGCAGCTGATCGTACGCAAAGGTCAGGTGATCGGGTCGGCCATCATCGGGCAGGGCTTCACCAGCCCGCGCTACTTCCACTCGCGGCCTTCGGCGGCGGGGAATGGGTACGACGCCGCCAACTCGGGTGGCTCGAACCTGGCCCAGTCGAACCAGGCACTGGCCACGCGCATCGACACCGCTGTGGCCGCATGGCAGAAGCAAAGCGGCAACCCGAGTCAGCCGGTGCCGATCGGGCTGGTCACCATGTCGGCGTCGGGTCTGGATCCGGACCTCGCGCCGGCGGACGCGCTCTACCAGGTCCCGATGGTGGCGGCGGCGCGGCAGCTGCCGGAAGCGACGGTGCGCTCGCTGGTCGAGTCGCACATCGAGGGGCGGCAGTTCGGCTTCCTCGGGGAGCCGCGGGTCAACGTGCTGGCGCTGAACCTGGCGCTGGACGAGCTGCAGGGCGGGGGGCGGTAGGTTCCGGGATGGGAGGGTGTACCCCTCCGGATGTGCCTGATTCTGTTGAGTCGGCCTTCTCGGGGACCCCTCCCTATTATCGAGTTAGTTAAGGCCCCTCCGGCCAGGATTGGCGGCGGGTGTCTCCCATCGAATCGCGTGCTGTTTTTCTGGAAATTTGGGGTGTACCCCTCAGGATGTGGTTGATTTTGTTCGATCGCGATTGCTGAGACCCCCTTCTTTGTTGTCGGGTTCGTTAGCCCCCTCTTTCCCGCTGGGGTGACACCGCGTGCTGCGAGGGCGAATTTGCGGAGAGATTTTTCCTTTTCCAGGGGGTGTACCCCTCGGGATGTGTTTGATTTTGTTCGGTCGCGATTGCTGAGACCCCCTGGGGGATGAACGAACTTGCCATTTTCTCTCGAACGCGCCAGGCTTTCCCTCGGCGACCGCTTTCTGCCCAAAAATGCGAAAGCTCCGTAGCACCCGTTGGGTGAACAGAGCTTTCCTTATGCTTTAGCTTCGTACGAACGCGGATTGGTGTGCAAGGAAAATCGCGGGCGCGAGGGGTACGAAGGTCACGAGGTTCGGTTGGCCTGACGAGCGAAAATATCGGACGTTTCGGGGTGGGTGGCCCGGGCCTGAAGGCCCGATTCTTTGAACAAGGGCAGTTCCACGGGCTAAAGCCCGTGGCTTTTTCCGCCACCCGGCTGGCGCGGGATCGCTTGCGCGCAGGGGCTGAAAGCCCGGTTTCTTTGGGCTGATTACGGCACGACTGGAAGTCGTGCCCTGATTGCAAGGCTGCTGTGTAAGTCTTTTAAGTGGAGGGGATAACAACCTGCTGAAGAGATTTTGTGCGTTTTTTGTGCGGCCAAGCATCGCCACGAATGTTTTCGCTGCATCTGAAACTTCCGCAAAGCCGGTGATACAGCCGAAACCAATAGAACTCGTAATTAAGCGAGCCACTCAATCGGTTCGAGGCCGCAGGTATGGGATATCTTGGTGAGCCATTCGGCAAGCTTATCCATCTCTTTACGAACCTGAATCAACGGAACGTCGGCGGGATTCTTGTATTTCTGATTCCATTGAAACGTGAGGGTAAGACCGAACCGTTGATCGGCTTCGGCGGATTCATCGAGAAAGCAAAACAATGCAATGCTTTCTCCGCTTGGCACGACACACACGACTGACGAATACTCGGGCTTTGTAAATATGTCTCTGCTCTTGACCCCAAATGAGCGAAGCGCGTTTGTCTGACGCTGGAGGATCGCTGCCGGGTCGAGCGACCCCGAAAAACGCTCGGAGCCTTGCGAACCAAGCCAACCGGACCTTGAGACGGTTCGGTTGAATTCGCCCCTATCCACTCGATTTGCATCGCTCCTCAATATCGACAAAGGCATGACCGCATCTTACTCCAGCCGTGGAGGTTCCGGGCGGCCCGGCGCGTTGCCACGGTTCACTACCGAGTGGTCGGCATCTCGAACCTTTCGGTCTGTCAGTGCGTGGCCGCTCGTCGCCACGAATTTGTGCGTTTTTGTGCGGCCACCGTGCCACTTGTGGCAATCGTGGCAATCTGGGCAATTGAAGATTCAGCAAGTTATGTGTTTTCAATCGCTGCCGAAGTCGTGCCCTGATACAAAACCTGCCGACTACCACCACGGCGATGTTCCGGGCGTATTGTTCGGGCGTATTGTTTGGCATTCCGGAACGTTGGCGAAAAACACCAACTCAACCAGCGCGTGAGTCCGCGCAGGGGGCTCGCAGCGAATCCAACGCACAGAACCAGGCCTTTCAGGTTCTTTGGTCTCTCTGCCGCTATCCGGATAGCGAGTGCGGTGGAGAAAGACTCGGCCAGGATCACCTCCGGCTCGAAATCCTCACAAATGGACCTCACCAGTTTCGCTAAGTCGTCTTGAGAGAGGACTCGGTCCTTCGGATAGATGGCGATCTTCTTGTGCATCTGGCTCGGCAATGCATGCAAGAAGTCGAGAAGCAAATCTCCTGTCCCGTCCATGCCAGGCAGTATCAATATCCTGTTGACCGGCATCCCCTTCAGGTTCCCCCTTACCTCTACTCCAGCTTCTACCTCTCCGCTTGCTCGATTGCCTGCTCGGCGAGGGGCGCCATGACGGCAAATCCGGCGGCGTTGGGATGGAGACCGTCTTCGGTGAGGTTCGCCTTGAGCAGGCCGCGGCCGTCGACCATCGCCGCGAAGTAGTCAAGGTAGACGAGGCCGTTGTCTGCGCAATATTTTTTGAGCCACGCGTTCAGGGTGAGGATCTTCTCCGGCGAACGCTGCAGGAAGAACCAGAGCGCGCGCTGGTTGTAGTTGTTGATGGGGAGCAGCGAGGAGAAGACCAGCCGGATTCGGTGCGCTTTCGCCAGCTCAGCCAGGGTGGCGTAATCTCCCTCGATCTGGTCGAGGGTTTCGTCGCCGGTATTGCCGGCGATGTCGTTGGTGCCGGCGAGGACGACCACGACGGCGGGCTGCAGATCGATGACGTCGGGGCGGAAGCGCACCAGCATCTGTGGGGTGGTCTGGCCGCCGATGCCGCGGTTGATGTAGTGCTTGCCGGGGAACGATTCGTCGAGCTTCCAGATGTCGGTGATGGAGTCGCCAAAGAAGACGACGCGGTGCTCGCCGGGCGCGGGCGGGCCCAGCCTGAGGTCGTCGTCGTGGTAGCGCGCGAGCTGGCCATAGTCATTCATCAGCATTTTGGCGTTGCCCTCGCGATAGAGCTCAAGGCTCCGGGCCGAGGCGTAGCCGTCCTGCGGAGTTCCCTGGAGCGGGGTTCCTGGGATCGTGTCCTGGGCAGAGGCTGCGGCAAAAGCCGCGGAGACAAGGACCAGCAAGATTGCCAGTTTTTTCATGGGAACAAGCTAACACTTTGCAGGCGTACGCAGGACAACCCGAGAGCAGGCCGATGATTAACGTCCCGGAGAGCTAATTTCTGGCCGCGCAAGCTGCGCGCGGTTCGACCGATGCGCATCCTAAGAAGGCAAGGAGAACTTATTCTATGGCGGACGACAGACAGGATGTTCGCAACCAGCAGTCGGGCTCGGGATCATCGCAGTCGGGCTCGGGATCACGTTCACAGTCCGAACAGGGCAAACCCACGCATACCTCGGATCAGGACCCATCGCGCAAGCAGGGCGAGCAGGGCTCCGTGCAGCAGATGCCGAAGAAAGACACTCAGAACACGGGGCAGGACCGGGATCAATCCAACCAGAAAACCGGAACCCGGTAAACCACAGCCTATCGGCTCGAC